>Ga0172378_10000192_pt1 | contig 50192 bp, 46 predicted proteins | sample GrowelOW332metaG_FD_119755 | JGI IMG/M metagenome (GOLD analysis project Ga0172378, IMG submission 119755) | Groundwater microbial communities from an aquifer near a municipal landfill in Southern Ontario, Canada - Pumphouse #3_1 metaG | ecosystem: Environmental > Aquatic > Deep subsurface >...
ACATCAGCGGAGGCAAGTGCTATTCAACAAGAAAATCCTGATTTTGATTTCATACGATGGATTCAAAAGGGATACGATGTGATTAGAAAAGGGCAATCGAAAGGGAAGGGCTTACTTTTTTTAAAAGATTATTTGGGCTATGATATTGAAGATGTTATCGCCTTTGGTGACGGGGATAATGATATTGAAATGTGTCAAGAAGCGGGGTACTCCATTGCCATGGGAAATGGAACGAAGCGCTTAATTGAGGCAGCTGATGAAGTGACAGACTCCATCGATCAAGATGGTATTGAAAAAGCACTCAAGCGCCATCAGTTGATATAAGGGGTCAATAATGGAAGTTTTATGGCTATTTATATGTGGATGCCTCAGTGTGGGGTTCTATATTTATTATCATTCTAAACTTACCCCTCTCCAAAATTTACTTTTTAAAACTGTTTCGAGTTTGATGTTTTTAGCGGTGGGAATGGTCGCCATGATTAAAAATCCAGACGGAAAAACCTATGCACAATGGATTATAATGGGGTTGGCATGTGGATTTTTGGGGGATGTTGTATTAGCTGGCAAAGAGATTTATCCGATTGATCGTCATCGATTTGTAATTGGAGGGTTATTACTATTTTTGATAGGACATGTTTTGTATCTCGTTGCGCTCGTTAAACAATTGGTTTACCCTGTTTACTTATATGTCGCCATTATTTTACTCATCACAATGGTGATGATTGTCGTTAATCAATTGAAAGTTAAATTAGCTTTTGGAAAGACCAAATGGGCGGTCTTTTTATACACATTAGCAATCAATACTTTATTAATTGTTGCTATTTTAAATCTTTTTGGAGATTGGTCTGGATATAAGATTTTAATCGCACTGGGGGCATTGTTTTTTGTCGTTTCTGATTATGTCTTATCTTTGCTGTATTTTTCAAAATTATCTTCGCTATATCGGCGACGATTAAAAACACTAAACTTACTATTGTATTATGGAGGGCAATTCCTTTTAGCGCTCTCTATTTTATGGGCATAAAAAAAATACCTAATTGGTACTTTTTTAAACGTTTGTTTTGGCACTATTTTCTTCATCATCTAGATGGAAGCGAATTGGTGTTGAGTTATTAGGAACATAAAATGGGTCTTCATTATGTAAATGATCGACGAATAATGTTCCATGAAGGTGATCATATTCGTGTTGAAAGACCACTGCCATATACCCTCGAAGACGCAAGGTCGTTTCTTTTGTTTCTAAGGTATTGAAATCATAGAGATAACATTTGGCGGTAATACGACGTGGTCGGTGAACATACCCTTGAGTTTCACGGTCCACAGATAAACAACCTTCTCCAGATTCTAAATAAGTCAATTCTTCAGAATGAGAAATAATTTTAGGATTGATAACACCATATTGATGTAAATCTCCTTTTTCGTCAAATCCAAGAATACAAAAAATCTTTTTTAAGACGTCAATTTGTGGAGCAGCAATTCCGACTCCAGGTCGGATATCAAATTGTTCACATGCAACGATATCATAACCATTAATTAAATAGTCATGGAGATCATTAATTATTTTTTTATCTTCATCTGATAAAGGGAGAATAACATTTTTAGATTGTTTTCGCAAATCAAGGTTATCTTCTTTTATAATATCTTTATAGGATAGCATTCATATCACCCACTAATATTCTACCATATAAATAATGATTTCGCAATCTCAATGCCCAATAAAGTCACAATATCCGTTTGTGGATTTGTTTGGAAGAGAATGCATTTTATGATATAATACGAGGAAAAAAAGATGATTGATGAGATTATGATAGATTATGAATTATTTACAGCAGAGGAAATTGGGTTTTTGTATTCTTTTTATCAACTAGTAGAAGATACGTTGACAAAGCGCATTGATCATAAGCGGTTAGAAACAGAGTATAAACGGTATCGACATATTATTAACAGCATTCAATTGGAAAAAAAATATGATAAACAAGTTGAAAAAGCCATTGGTATTTCGATTTATCGAATGATGGATTCACTTCGAAAATCATGATGAGACTAGATCGTTTTGTATCGTATGCGATAGGGATTAGTCGTTCATCAGCACACGAATTAATTAAAAATCATCACGTCAAGGTCAATTACGTTGTTTGCATGAAAATAAATCAAGTCATTGATGAAAAAAATGATTGTGTGATGATTGATGAGAAAGTACTTGTGTATCAACAGTATCATTATGTGATGTTAAACAAGCCTGCCGGCTTGATTAGTGCTACGTGTGATGATTATCATCAAACCATTTTAGATATTATTGATTATCCCGTTCCTTTGGTTCCGATTGGGCGATTAGATAAGGATACGGAAGGACTCGTGATTTTATCTAATAATGGGTCGCTTGTGCATTATTTAACATCTCCTAAATCTAATATTTGGAAAACTTACTATGTTCGTACTCGAGATATCTTGACTAAGGATTATATTCGTGCTTTTGAACAAGGATTTGATTTATGTGATGGTAAAAAGGTACCTTATCATAGTCTTCCAGCACACATTGACATGGTATCTTCTAATGAGGCGCTTGTCCATCTTGCTGAAGGGAAGTTTCATCAAGTTAAAAAAATGTTTATTGTGATGGAAAATGAAGTTGTTTATTTAAAGCGAATGACTATTGGCCCCATTCAACTAGATTTGACTTTAGAAGTTGGAGCGTATCGTCCTCTCAATGAAGATGAAATTCATCAATTGCTATCGTTAAAATCAAAAGAGGTGTGATGATGAATACCATTTATATGATGGTTGGAATTCCTGGTTCAGGAAAAACATCCATTGCTCACAAACTTCAAATTACGCTGGATGCCATTATTGTTTCTTCTGATTTTGTGCGTCTTACTCATCCTAAATGGAAAGAATCTCTTATTTTTCCGGAAGTCTATCGATTAATTGGAGAACATCTTCGCAATCATCAACACGTCATTTTTGATGCGACTAACATCGATGTTGAAACAAGAAAAAGGCATCTAGCAGCGATTCGTGAGGAAGCAAATTCATTTAGATTAGTTGCCTATTTTATTAAAACTGATCCCTCTGTGTGTATTAAACGAATTATTCTTCGCAATCAGCAAGCCAATGAGTTGCTTTTTCCTCCTGAAATAGTGATGGTTTATCATCAAAAACTAGTGTATCCAACTATTCAAGAGGGATTTGAGAGTGTTATTACCATTGATAACAATGATTAAATATAAGATATACTAATGTAGTATATACTACTTGAAAAATAATTAATAATGTGTTAATATAAATTATAAAATGACATATTATGTTTGATTGTTTTTAAATAACTAACCTTACTAGAAATTTTTTATGTTTATTAAATTGAATTCGATAAAGATATATAAAAATTATGGAGGAAAAATGAAAAAAATTTTTGTTTTTTTATCATTGTTAATCCTAACGGTATTCATCAGTGGATGTATACCCCAAACACCTGGAATTTTGTCAATTGAAGTCGTAAGTGATCAAACAAGTTTTGATGAAACTTTCGAACTAAGTGATTTATCTCTTCGGGTGTACCTGTCAAATGGAACACATTATGATGTTTCATTAAACGAAAGCATGTTGTCAGAGTCTGATCTTGCTCTCTTAAATCAAACCGGAACACATAACATTCAAGTTAATTATTTGGCCAATTCTGCGGCATTTGAAATTACTATTAGTGCAGAAGATGGACGTGAAGTCGAATTACAAGCAACGACAGATTATATTCAATGGCGTTATCAAGGTGATACCACTTGGAATAATTTGGTTGCGTTGGCGATTTTAAAAGGAGCAGATGGGACTGCTGGAGCTAGTGGTAGGGAAGTTGAATTTCAAACAACTGCTACCCATATCCAATGGCGTTATGAAGGGGATGCTGCTTGGCTTGATTTAGTTGACCTGGCTAATTTAAAAGGGACTAATGGAAAGCCAGTCGAACTTCAAACAACCGCTACCCATATTCAATGGCGTTATCAAGGCGATGCCACTTGGCTTGATTTGGTTGCCTTATCGAGTTTAAAGGGAGACGCTGGGGACGATGGAAAAACAGTTGAACTTCAAACAACTGCTACCCACATTCAATGGCGTTATCAAGGGGATACCACTTGGACTAATTTAATTGCTCTTGATACTTTAAACGGAGCGGATGGAGCGGATGGAGCGGATGGAATTAATGGTAAGGCCGTTGAGTTTAATGTGTCTGCTACGCATATTCAATGGCGTTATCAAGGTGATACCACTTGGATAGATTTAGTGGCTTTATCGAGTTTAAAAGGAGAGGCTAGTGCTGCTCCAACTATTGAGATAAATGAAGAGGGTTATTGGGTTATTAATGGGACAGTTACTGCCTATAAGGCTAGTGGATCTGGAACGATTAACACCGTTGAATTAACCATCACTTTTGATATTATGGGAGGCGAGATGCCTCAAGATATGTCAACCGTTATTACCAATATTCCAAAGGGAGACTCAATTAGTCTGCCCATTCCGACTAAAGATGGATATGCATTTTGCGGATGGTTCTCGGGATTTGGAGTAAATGATGGTCAATTTACCAATGTGATGGCGGTTACAAAAAATATGACATTGGTTGCAAAGTGGGAAGAAGATTTACAACCGCTGATTGATTTCTTTAGTATTACTGATACTAAAAATTATACGGCGGTCTATATTCAAGAGCGAAGTGTTACCACTGAGAATTATGAAGAGCATTATTTGAGTACAGAAACAGAAGCCATTCAATATCATGATCAAGCTCTTCATGTTTATAGTGTGGCTCTAGAAGAAATTACTGGTAGTGATCCAATGATGGTTGGAAGTACCGCCAGTGAACAATACGCATATTATACTAATTCTGGTTTTTACAGTTATGTTTATTTAGAAAATGAAGATCGATGGCAATTATCTAACATTGAAGAGAATTATCATTTAGATTTCTCTAAAGAAATGTTTGACATTGATTTATTTGTAAAACGTCCTGGAGAACCTATCTATGATTATCCTGTTACTGATGAATTTTTAGAAATGATTCATTTAGATTTGGATGACGACATGGAATCGGCTATCTTTATCTATTTAGATTATAGTGTTAATAAATTTGTCATTTCGATTGAAGTGACTGGTGAAATGGAAGATCAAATTGTCTATTCTTCTATGGAAATGTCTATAACTTTCTCACAAGTTGGGACAACGGAAGTGACTTTCCCAGTTGATACAATCAAAACGAATCTATTACTGTATATTGATGAAGTTGCACAAAATCGTGATGAATTACTTTATGCAGAACCTGCTAAAGTTGTTGATTATAATGAATTTGTTGATCAATATAAGGCGAACATCGAACTAACAAATTCACTAGATGAAATGAGTGACTTTTATAATGAATATCAAGGATTTATTTTATCATATTCATTCGACTTGCCGGGAATTGTTTATGAAAAGATGAATTCTATTAATGGATTGGAATCTTATTTTGATGATTTAAGCTTGAATGCTACTGTGGAAAGTCAGCAAGCAATGCAATCTATTTTAGATGATGCTATCGCTGATATTAATCTTGCAGAAACTGAAGCAATTATTAGTCAATTATATGCACAAGCCCGTCAAGACTTAGGTAGTGCATGGATTGAAGATTTGACCATGATTATCTTTACTCAGAAACAGGAACAATATTTAGAAAAACTAATGCATATTTATGAAAGCTATATGGATGCGACTGAGGTTACAACAGAGCAAGATGAGTTGGAACAACTCTTTGATCTTCATTATAATGCATTGATGGAAACCACTAATCTTACTGACCTAGAAATGACATTTAATAGTGCATTTGATGCGTTTAATAGCTATCAATTAACCGTTCGTGTAAACGGAACTGATAATGTAAAGATAGGGTTCATGACTTATATTGCATCGCAATATTTAGATATGTGTGAAGGTGAGTTTGATGAGCCATTATACACTTTCTATTTTGCAACGATGAATGCTGTTATGGAAGCCACAACATTACAAGAAATTATGGCGATTTATAATGGGTATGATGCTCAATTTGAAGCGATTGTATTGACTGAAGCAAGATCATATTTTCTAAATCAACTTGCATATGACTCAGAAATGTATTTAAATAGTGTCGTTGCTGAAGACGAAGACGCTTTAATCGATCGATATAATGAAGTCATCGCTATTATTCAAAATAATACTGATATTGATATCTTTATTGATGCTTATTCAAGTTTTATATATTTTGAACTTGGCGAGTATGAATATGATGACTTTTTACTTAGAAAATATGAAACTATTCGTTCATTTGAGCTTGAATCCAGTAACTTTAAACTGTTTGCCACTGATGAGAGTCTTGTTGCAGTGAATCAAGTGATGTTAGAATATCAAACATTACTAGAAAACGCAACCAACAATGATGAATTATTCAATGTATATGCTGCTAGTTATCAAGCTCTCGAAGCAGTATATGTTTATGATCCTACCAAAAATATTGATGCTGATATTGAATTTTTACAAGAACAAATGTGGTCAATGTATCAATTAATTGATATGAGTTATGATGATGAGAATGCTCTCTATTTGATTGAAAGAACTATTGAAATTGAATTCAATCATTTCTGGACTGCCCAATCAGTAGAAGAAGCAGAATTGATTTATGAATCATGGGTTACTTTCATAAAAGGCCTTCCAATTACTTTTGAATCAACTAAAATCGATGAGATGAAACAAGAGATGGTTGGGATGTTTGATGTAATTTATCAACAAATATTAGAAACGGTTCCAGATTTGCCTGACACATTTGAAACAAACTATCAAGCATATCTACTGCTGTTACAAAACACAAATGATTTTTATGATATCACTACAATAGCATTTGATACTTATTATTTTCTTATGGATCAAATGATAGTGGTTTTCCGTCAAGAAACGATTGCTCAATTGGAAGAAATATATGATGATTATTCATATTTTATTATTGAGGAAGCCGTTGATTCGTTAAGTGACTATTATGCAGAGGCGATTTTTAATGTTTCTAATGCCGATACAGAAGATGAATTGGACAATATCATTTCGGATTTTGAGAATCAATGTGAAAATCTTCCTGTTGATGAAATGAAACTTACCATTAGAGATCAAGCAAGTAATTTAATGAGTAAAATTGCTGATTTATCTGATACAGCAACTGCTGATTCCATTCAAGCAATGGAAGTATTGCTTGTACAATTTAAAGATGAAGCGATATTGTGCGAAACCGTTGCTGATGTATATGATTTAGCGGAACAATATTCTTTTCTTATTGACGAAGAATATGTGATTCTTCCTGAAAAAGCTAGTTTAATTTATGGAATAGAGTTAATCAAATCTAAAATATCATTTGTAGATTGGTTGACACATTTATTAGAAATCCCTGTTAATTCACAAGAAGAAATTGCTGATTTAATTTTTGATTATAATGGATATTATGATCAAATTGATGATTGTACAACCGTTGAAGAAGCCCAAACTCTATTTGATGAATTGTTGACAATAATTTATGCGAAAGAATTAACTGTTTTACCTAAAACAGTGCAAGCAGTTCAAGAGCAATTACTTCAACAATTTGAATTTGATGTGAAAGTTAACCTTTATCAATTGATTTATATTTCTCAAAGTCAATATGATCAAATAGAACAATATGAACTAATGCTTACATCAGCAAATGATTTCGAACAAATATTAGATATATTTATGCAAGGATCAAATTATGTTGAAGAACAAGTAAGCATGTTTACTAAGCAAGAAGTCGGTTTAACACTAACAGAAGAGTACATGTATTACTCTCAATTGATTATAGATGGTGAATTGGAAGCTTTGCAAACTCGCTATGAAGTTGATGCAAATTTGATTCAAGATTTATTGAATCCACAACAAATGCAATTCGTGTTAGAACAGTTTGAGCAGTTTGTTAACACTTTAACAATTGATGAATTAAAATCAACCAAAGTGACTAATCTTGCCAATTTACACTGTTTTGTTGAAGAAAAATTAGCCATTGCAACGGATGATTCTATTATCGAAATGAATAATTTGGTAAATTCATTTTCTTTAGAAATTGCCGAAATGACTGTAATTAGTGATATACAAGACAAATATATAGAATATACTGACTTAATTTCTGAAGCTTATGTGGTTGATGGAGAAAAAGAATATTTACAAAATTTGATTAACATGCGAGTTGAAGAAAGTTTACGCTATATGCAAATGCTTCAATCACTCAATGTTGATTGGGAAATCATCAACATGTTAAATTCGTTTTTAGATGGACCTGATGGATTGTTGAAATTGCATAATAGTATGACTGTTATCGATTTAGATGCTGCATATCAAGATATTATGGTTGAATTTGAAAAAGTTGAATTTAATTATGATAATGAAACATATTTGAATTTTCTAGAGGAAATGGAAACAACTATTGATAATGCGGTTGATTTTTATAGTATGTATCTTAATGAAAAATCATCTGCTATGCTTCAACTTGAAGCAGATGTTGTCACAAACCTTGCAAATGCCACACATCCTAAAGAGGTTGTAGCTATCGTGAATCAATTTATTTGGTCGTATCACGAAGAAGCAATCATTGCTCTGAAGATAGAAGTCAATGTGACAGTTGATGACTTATATACTATCAATAGAACAGAAATTGCTGTTGAAGACCTTGATCAATTTGATGCTTTATATCAATCATTAAAGTCTTATATTACAACTGATCTGTCTTTAAATATATTAGGTATGGTTGTTCAAGATTATCAAATGAGTATTAGTATGTTCTTTGGACCTATTCCTATGTAAGATTATTTTTATAAGAGTAAGGGCACCTAAAAAAAGGGTGCTCTTTTTCTTGCAAAGCAAGAAGTGTTCTTGTATAATAAATGCAAAGGAATTGAGGTTTATATGAAAGAAATATGGCGTGGATTATTGACTAATCAAATTGAAGAAGCAGATATCATTATTATTGGAAATCCATATGATGGGGCAACTTCTTGTGGAAAAGGTGCCGCCTTTGGGCCAGATAAAATGCGAGAATTATCACATTATCTTCCCCCAGTTACTTATCAAGGGACTCCTTTAACGCTTAAAATTTATGATTTAGGAAATTTTGATCATTATAAAGCCAATGAAGATCAATCTTTGTATCAAGGTGCTTTGCAAACAAATCGATTTATTTTGCAACTTGGAGGAGATCATTCAGTGAGCATCGCTACCCAACGGGCTTTTATTAAAAAGCATCAAGGGAAAAAAGTGGGACTCATTCATTGTGATGCACATGCTGATTTGTGTGATATCTATGACAATAACCAATATTCACATGCCAGCGTTAATCGTCGGGCCATTGATGCGGGATTTACGCATCAAGACATTGCTTATGTGGGGATTCGGAGTTGGGAATTAGAAGAAGTTGCCTTTATGAACAAGAATGCTCATCATTATTATCCAATGGCAACCATTGAACAACTTGGATTACATTGTGTGATTGATGAATTAAAAGAATATTTTGCTGCTTATGATGTTGTATATTTATCATTGGACATCGATATCATTGATCCGGCATTTGCCCCAGGGACAGGTACTCCGGAAGCGGGTGGATTTACTTCCAGCGGTATTTTGAAATTCATTCGTTCCTTAGTTTGGAATCTTCCGGTTCAAGCCATGGACATTGTTGAAGTGGCTCCTCCTCTAGATCAAAATGACATTACCTCATGGCTTGCTTTAAAAATAGCCTATGAAGTATTTGGTGCTCTTCAAGAAAAAAACAAAAATCAATAATTCCTTTTAAATCGTATATTTATTTTTTCAAGACAGTGTATAAAAATTTTACTGTTAAGGAAAAAGACTTGACAGCAAACTATTTATGTTGTATAATAATTACATTAACAAAGGAGGATACTATCATGGTAAAATTAAGATTACAACGAGTCGGATCACATAAAAAACCATTCTATCGCGTCGTCGTTGCTGATGCAAGAAGTCCTAGAGATGGCCGTTTTCTAGAAATCATTGGAACTTATCAACCCTTGAATAAAGACAACCAAATCAAGGTTGACGAAGAAAAAGCGCTTCAATGGCTGAGTCAAGGAGCACAACCAACTGACACAGTGAAGTCATTATTTACAAAATTAGGATTGAACGCCAAGTTCAATGCAAAGAAGTAGGTGGATGACGTGGCTGAATTAAATTATGAAAAATTTCTTAGCGATTTGATTAAGCCGCTAGTAATGTTTCCAAATGAAGTGGTTGTAAAAACATTTTCAGAAGAAGGTAATACAGTAACATTACAAGTCATGGTGAATGAAAAAGATTTAGGAAGAGTCATTGGAAAAAAAGGACGAGTTGCTAATGCTATTCGAACTATCGCTTTTGCTTGTGCGGCTCGAGGCGGTAAAAAGTTAGAAATTTCGATTGATTCGTATTAAAACCGGGAAACCGGTTTTTTTGTATTGACAAATCAAAATATTCGTTGTATAATATATGAGCATGTGTTCATATAATAAAATGAGTTATTCAAACTCATAAACTATTATAGATGCTAATAAGGAGAACATGATGAATAAAATAGAAAAAAGCACTCGAATTTTTAAAGCCTTAGGAGATGAGACTCGTATTCGAATTATTGAGTCTATCTTTGAGGAGCCTAAAAACGTAACGGATATTGCTCAATCATTACAAATGACGCATTCTGCTATTTCTCATCAGTTAAAAATATTAAAAGATTGTGATATTGTTAGAAGCAATCGACACGGGAAAAATATTTTTTATTATATTAGTGATGAACATATTAAAACAGTAGTTGAGTCTATTTTTACACATACCATGAATTGTGAGGTTACGTCATGAAACAAACATATATCGTTCATATAGATGGCCAAAAAGCCGATGAACTTAAACAATTAATTGATGATCGCTATCAAAATAATGAAGTGGAGTTTCATGAAAATCAACTTCTTATTTCGGGAGATCATGTTTCTATATCACAAATTGAAAATACTATTCGAATGATCATGAATCAAATGGATTCAAATAGTGAATTAATTGAAGAGTTTAATCAAAATACATATCGAAAAATTGTTTTTCTTCAAGGTCTTGATTGTGGTAATTGTGCTGCTAAGATTGAACGGATTGCCCGACGAAATTTGTCACACGAATCCTTAACAGTTGATTTTGCGACATCGCGGTTAATTATCGAATCAAAATCTGAGGAATTAAAAAAAACACTGTTAAAGGATATTCAAGTGATTGCATCAAGTGTTGATCCTAGAATTAAAGTGACAGAAAAGACCCAAACAAATGAAGAAAAAGTTGCGTTTGTGCGTTTTACTAAATGGGAAGTTTTATCTTTTATAATGGGAATGCTATTTTTTATTGGTGGAATTCTTATAAAACATGTATTACCAACAGTTGGTATTGAGCTTCCTTCTATTGCTTTCGTTGGAACCTTTATTGTTGCTTATATCTTGTTAGGATGGGATGTTTTATATGGAGCCATTAGAAATATTGGTTCGGGACGTATTTTTGATGAAAAGTTTTTAATGAGTCTTGCTACCGTTGTTGCTATATCTATTCAATATTATGAAGAAGCAATCTCTGTGATGCTTTTTTACAAGTTGGGTGAACTTGCTCAAAATTATGCAGTTAATAAAAGTCGACGCTCAATTGCTTCACTTTTAGATATCAAACCAACCCATGCTAATTTAATTGTGAATGGGGACGTCATTGAAGTCAATCCTTTAGAAGTAGTTACCCATGATATCATTCTTGTAAAAGTGGGAGAACGTATTCCTTGTGATGGATCTGTTATTGAAGGGGAAACTTCTCTTGATGTATCTGCTCTTACCGGAGAATCAAAGTATGTTGATGTTGGACCAGGTGATGAAGTCATTAGTGGATCAATTAGTACCAATGGTGCTATAAAAGTAAAAGTCGAAAAAATATATGAAGACTCCATGATAGCACAAATTTTGAATCTTGTTGAAAACGCAAGTGCATTGAAATCGAAATCTGAAAAATTCATTACAAAGTTTGCTCGTTATTATACCCCTATTATTGTTATTCTTGCGGTATTGTTCGGATTATCTCCACTTGTTATTGATGGGAATACTTTTCGTGAATCCATTTATAGTGCTACTATTTTTCTGGTTATTTCTTGTCCTTGTGCTTTAGTTATTTCTGTTCCATTAGGATTTTTTGGAGGAATAGGGGGAGCAAGTAAAAAAGGAATTCTTATTAAGGGAAGTAACTATTTAGAAATATTGGGAAATTTAGAAAGTATTGTGTTTGATAAGACAGGAACCTTAACTAAAGGTACTTTTAAAGTGGTTGAATTGTTACCTGAGGATGAAACGGCCGATAATCTATTAGAAATGGCTGCTTATTGTGAGATGGGGTCTAATCATCCGATTGCCAAATCTATTATTAAAGAGTATGGAGCTGAGCGGTTGGATGAGCAACGTGTTAAAGTGATTCCTGCGGTGACAAAATCAGGTAGTCAAGTCATTTTGGATGGACATGATATTGCTATTGGAAATGTTGTATTTATGGAAAAGATGAAAGTTAAAATTCCAGATATTGTATCAAGCGGAGTGGTCTTATATATTACACGAGATTTAAGATATGCTGGGGCTATTATTTTAAAAGACCAAATTCGTTATGAAGCGGCACACGTCATTCAAACACTCCAAAAAATGGGGATATCAGTAGCCATGTTTACAGGAGATAAAGAAATGGAAGCCAGTGAAGTAGCACAGGCAGTTGGGATTACCCAGGTATATGCGGGGATGTTGCCCGTTGATAAAGTGAAGAAACTTCGTCAATTAAAGAAGAAACTTCATCATGGGTATCAAGCATTTGTTGGTGATGGAATCAATGATGCTCCCGTTCTTGGAATTGCAGATGTTGGAATTGCCATGGGTGGACTAGGTAGTGATGCTGCAATAAAAATTGCAGATGTTGTGTTAATGGATGATGATTTATCTCGTATCCCGATTGCTATTCAAATTGCAAAAAAGACAAAGCGAATCATTACCCAAAATATTGTGCTAGCCTTGTTGATTAAAGTACTCGTATTGACAGCAGCTATTTTTTCTGACTTTATTGTTTTATTTCATAATGTGGCAAACTATCTCATACTTGAAGCTATTTTTGCAGATGTCGGGGTCTCGCTGATTGCTATTTTAAACTCATTGCGTGCATCGCGTGTTAAATTAGATGATGGAGCACTTATCAAATGATAGGTGCTTTTTTCTCACTTCTAAAAAAGATAGAAATAGATGGTGGATTGTGGTATAATATTGCTAGGTGAAAAATATGTTTATTGTTGGAAAAATTGTCGGAGTTCATGGATTAAAGGGCGAATTGAAAGTAAAAGCTGATACTGATTTTAATCGGTTTGATGTAGGGAAAACTCTATATATTTGTGATCACGATCAATATCAACCAATGAAAGTGACCTCGCATAGACCTCATAAAGGATTAGAACTTATTACTTTTAATGGCTGTTATGATATTAATCTAGTATTAGAACTGGTAGGAAAAGATATCTATACATTACATGAAGATGATGAATTAGCAGATGGGCAATTTTACTATGAATATTTGATTGATAAACGAGTTGAGAGTGATGAAGGAGTTTTCCTTGGTCTTGTTAGTAATCTTCGAGAAGTTCCACAAGGGGTGCTTTTAGAAATTAATCATAACGGAAAAATGGTACTTATTCCATTTGTTGATGAGTTTATAAAAGAGGTGACTGATGAAGTCATCATTGTTCATTTAATCGAGGGATTGTTATGAGAATTGATATCTTAACCTTATTTCCTGATATGTTAAATGGCTTTTTTGAGCACTCTATTATAAAAAGAGCCATTGATAAAGGTCTTGTTGATATTTATATTCATGATTTTCGGGAATATGCAAAAAACAAGCATCATAAAGTTGATGATACTCCATATGGAGGAGGAGCTGGAATGCTACTCATGGTCCAACCAATTGTTGATTGTTTACGAAGTATTCCCAGTTATGAAAAAGCAACTAAAATTATAACATCTGCCGGAGGTACAGTCTTTCATCAAACAAAAGCAACGCAGTTGTCAATTTGTGACCACCTTATTTTTATTTGTGGTCATTATGAAGGATTTGATGAGCGCATTCTCGAGTATATTGATGAAGAAATATCTATTGGCGATTTTGTTATGACTGGTGGAGAAATGGCAAGTTTGGCGATGATTGATGCCATCATTCGTTTACTTCCTGAGGCCATTCGTAAGGAATCAATTGAAGAAGAAAGTTTTACAATGGTTGGATTAGAATATCCTCAATATACCAAACCAGCTATTTTTGAAGGAAAAGCGGTTCCCCCAGTATTAATTTCTGGACACCATGAAGATATTAGACGATATCGATTGGTAGAATCGTTAAAAAAAACGTATATGCGCCGTCCAGAAATGCTTGAGGGCAAATCGCTCACCGAAGAAGAAAAACAATTTCTTCAAAAAATCAAACAAGGAACCTTCTTATGAAACGGGTCCTTATTGGGATTTTGTTGTTGATTGGGTTAGGTGGTTGTCAGAGCAAACTTCACTCCATTTCTACCTATCAAATGTGGGATGAACTCATCGATGCAAAGTTGGCAGGTGATTATAGTCAATCGCTTATGTATGATTTACGTGAAGGAACCAACTGTGATGAAGGACATGTTTCTGGATTTCTATGTATTTTTTATGGAAATAATTTGACGATCTTTCAAATTCAATTTAATATTGAGGCGATATATAGTAAAAATGCTTTAATATTACTGATGTGCGAAGATGGGGCCATTTCTCAAGAACTGGGCGACGCGTTGGTAGCGAAGGGGTATCGTCATGTGTATTACTATGCTGGTGGATATGATGCTTATTCGCATACAAAGCCTAATTTTATTCCTGAAATAGGATGTAATTGTTAAGAGGAAAATTTATCAAATCAATCCTAAATACCAATATAAAATAATTGCTATTTAGAAAATCCTATGGTATAATATATGAGGTTATAAAACCACACGATGTTCCGCTACTATTGTCAGGATAGATAAGAGCATTGCAAGATAAAGGAGCGTAAACGAAATGAGTCAACAATTAATTGCTGCCATTACCAATGAATATCTTCGTCAAGATGTTCCCGAATTCCGTCCTGGAGATACTGTTAAAGTATTTGTAAAGATTATTGAAGGGGAAAACACCCGTCTTCAAATATTCGAAGGATTGGTAATCAAAAGAAGAGGATCAGGGATTAGTGAAACTATGACTGTCCGTAAGATGTCTTATGGAGTAGGCGTGGAAAAAACATTCCCGATTCACACACCAGGTGTTGCGAAAATTGAAGTTGTTCGTAAAGGAAAAGTTCGTCGTGCGAAATTGAATTATATTCGTACATTGTCCGCTAAAGCTGCTCGTATTAAAGAACGGCGATAAGCACAAATAAAGAAATAGCTTGTCTATTTCTTTTTTTCTATTCATTTTGCGATATTTTCATAATATTTGTTGAAAGTTTTTTCATTCTGTGCTAAAATAGATTCATCAGTAGAGGTGAAGAATATGAATCAAGCTAAAATCTATGATATCGCAGGGGCAGCTGGTGTTAGTTTAGCTACTGTTTCTCGGGTATTGAATCATCCTGAAAAAGTGAAAAAGTCCACTCGTGAAAAAGTTCTACGAATTATTAAAGAAAAAGGATATAAACCAAATGCCAACGCAAGAGGACTTGCGAGTCGTAAATCGACGACGGTTGCCATTGTGGTTCCTACTATTTTACGGGCTTCTATTTCTGAAATGATTCAGGGTATTGCGGATAGTGCTAAAAAATATGGGTATGCCATTCGATTGTTTGTGAATGGTGAAAATGATAATCCTCTTGATGCATGGGCTGATGTTATTGCTTCATCTGTTGACGGTATCCTCTTTATGAGTGATGAGATGTCAGAAGATACTTATCATATTGTTGAATATACGCCTGTTCCGGTTATTTTTGTTAATTCGTTATCGAAAAGTTCAAAGTTTGGTAGCGTATGTATTGATAATGAAGCATGTGCTTATTTAATTACTAAAGAAATGATTCAGCGCGGAAATAAAAAGATAACATTTTTGCAAACCGAACATAAATATACTGTTAATGAATTAAAAGAAAAAGGCTATTCACGGGCGATGAAAGAAGCAGGATTGGATCAACGGGTAATTAAATCCAGTGGTGATTTATCAATTAATGAAAAACAATTTACGGATTATTTAGAGCAATCTGTTCCACAAGTTGTCATGTCAGTTCGTGATTCGATGGCTATATCATTTATGAACATTGCCTCTAAATTGGGTGTTCGAGTTCCTGAACAATTGCAAGTTATTGGATTTCAAAATACTCGTTATGCGGAATTATCTAATCCGCGTCTTACGTGTGTTGAAACTCCAATTTATGAAATTGGAAATGTGGCTATGCAAAAGTTAACAGAATTAATGCAAAATCCAGATCAAGCGAAACATGATAATACATTTGTAGATTATCGTATTATTTGGAGAGAATCAACTAAATAAGTGATGTTGATAAAAAAGCAGTAAAATCTCATTTTTCAAATAAAGAGAGAATAGTGGTTGGTGAAAACTATTAAAGAATGAGATTTGAATTACACTTTTGGAGTCACAAAAAATTGAAAGTGCATCATAATTTATGGTGAACTAAGGTGGTACCGCTAGAAAAGTTCTAGTCCTTAGGCAACTAAGGACTTTTTATATAGAAGAGAGGAAGAAAAAAATGAATATTTTAGATGAATTACGGTGGCGTGGGTTAATATATGATATTATTAACGAAGAAGAATTACATGAACGGTTAAAAAACCCTATTACTTTATATTGTGGATTTGATCCAACTGCTGATAGCATGCATATAGGATCATTACTCCCTATTATAACGTTGATGCGGTTTCATCGTGCTGGTCATCGGGTGATTGCTTTAACAGGATCAGCTACAGGTTTAATTGGTGATCCAAGTGGGAAAAAAACACAAAGACAAATGAATCCTGTGGAAATTGTGGCTGAATGGTCAAGTCGTTTTGATAAGCAGTTTGCTCGTTTTCTTCCGTTCGATGGGAAAACAGCTTTTTCAGTAAACAATTATTCTTGGTTAGGAAACATGGGAGCCATTGAAATGTGGCGTGATTATGGGAAACATTTCAATTTAAATTATATGCTTGCAAAAGAGAGTGTTAAATCTCGTTTGGAAAGTGGTCTTAGCTATTTAGAATTTTCTTATATGATTATGCAATCGATTGACTTTTTAAAGATGTATCAAGATAAAAATCTTCATTGTGAAATGCAAATAGGAGGTCAAGATCAATGGGGAAATATTACGGCAGGAATGGAACTTATTCGGAAAGTGGAAGGATCTGAGACGACTGTGTTTGGATTAACCTTGCCGCTAATTACCAAAAGTGATGGAACCAAATTTGGGAAAACCGAAAGTGGAGCTATCTGGCTAGATGAAGAAAAGACATCTCCTTATGAGATGTATCAATTCTTTATTAATACCGCTGATAGTGATGTTATTCAATTTTTGAAATATTATACGTTCTTAAATCAAGAAGATATTACTTATTTAGAAGAACAAGTGAGAATTGCTCCTCATTTACGGGAAGCTCAAAAAGTATTAGCAAGTGAAGTGGTTCGTTTAGTTCATAAAGAAGAAGGACTTGAAAAAGCTGTTACATTAACAGAAGCTCTCTTTAAAGGGGATATACAAAAATTAAATATTGATGATATTCGGATGTGTTTTAAAGATGTTGCTTCTATGGAAACATCAGAAGACCTTGGATTAGTCAATGCATTGATATTGGTGAAGGCAGCCTCTTCTAAGCGAGAAGCTCGTCAATTCATTCAAAATGGAGCTGTGAGTGTTAATGGAAACGTCGAGAAAGATTTGGATTTTATTGTTTCTTCAGCCAATGCAATTGGGGGAGAAATAAGTGTTATTCGTCGTGGAAAGAAAAATTATTATTTATTAAAACATCAAGTATAATAAAATCCCCAGTCATTTAGTATGACTGGGGATTTTTGTTATTTTTTGAAAGGATCAAAATTTTGATTGGGATCTAAATGAATGAGAAGATCTGAAATCAAAGCAATAATATCTAATACATCTTGATAATTGCATACTTCAACAGAAGAATGCATATAGCGAAGAGGAATACTAATGAGTAAAACGGGAATTCCATTTTGTAAGAAATGAACTTTATCAGAGTCAGTATAAGTTCTTTCACTAGATACTTCATATTGAAGTTGAATACCTTGGCGTTTGCTGCTTTCTTCAACAAGTTCAAGTAAAACAGGACTAATAATAGATCCAATAGTGATAGCGGGTCCTCCTCCTAAACGAATCAATCCTTTTGAAGGCGCTTTTCCATCATGGTCAGTTGTATGGGTGACATCAACGATGATGCCAATGGTTGGTTTAACGATGTTGGTGGCAAAAGTTGCTCCTCGAGTAGTGGTTTCCTCACCAACGGTAGTTGCTGCATACAGACCCACTTTAGCGTCTTTGGCTTGTTTAATGGCTTCTAAAATGATGAATGCTCCTAAGCGATCATCGAGGGCCCGGGCAGAAAGAGTATTATTTTGTAGTTCTTGATGAGTAAAAGAATGAACGACGTAATCTCCTACTTGAACAAGTTTTGATGATTCATCTTTGGTGTAGGTACCAATATCAAGAAGAAGATCGGAGATTTTAAAATGTTCTTTTACTACATCAGTATTGGCAAAAACGCCATGAATAATACCTTTTTTTGTTAATACTTGTACATGTTGTCCAACATACATATAACCAACACTGTTTCCTGTGTTGGTCACATGAATTAACCCATTGTCTTGGATATCGGTAATCATTAAACCAATTTCATCAATGTGTCCGCATAATAATACTTTAAATGCGTCTTCAGGATGAATAACAGAAATAAGATTATAGCTATGATGAGTAATAAAAGTATCAACATAGGGTTTCATTTCTTCCATGACTACTTTTTGAATGGCAAGTTCTGCTCCTGATGGAGAGGGTGTTTCAATTAAACGAAATAGAAAGTCTTTATTCATCGTCCTAACCCCATTTTCTCATAGATTTTTTTCAAATTATGCCGTGCAAACATAGATGCTCGGGCTTTTCCTTCGTCTAAGATTTGATTGAGTTCAGGTGAATGAACCCAATAATCATAACTTTTTTGAACTTTTTCAATTTCTAATACAACAATTTCTGCTAAGTCGGTTTTGAATGCTCCATATCCCATATTGTGATATTTTTCTTCAATTTGCGAATAGGTTAATTCAGTTATGCTGGAATAGATGGACATTAAATTAGAAATTCCTGGTTTGTTTTCAACATCATACCGTACACACCCATCATTATCGGTCACAGCGGCTTTGATCTTTTTACGAATTTGTTGAAGAGGTTCTGTTAAATAAATGCATCCTTTGGGATTATCAGTTGATTTATCCATTTTGCGAAGTGGATTTTGTAAATCCATAATTCGAGAAGCATTTTTCTGAACTAATACTTCAGGAACGATAAAGGTGTCACCATATCGAGAATTAAAGCGATTTGCAAGATCACGAGTTAATTCTAAATGTTGAACTTGGTCATCTCCTACAGGAACGTAGGTGGCATTGTAAAGTAAAATATCAGCTGCCATTAAGGCCGGATAAGTAAATAAAGCACTCGTAATTCCTTCAACTTGTTTTTTTGCTTTATCTTTATATTGAGTCATGCGTTCGAGTTCTCCCATATAAGCAATGGATTGCATAATATATCCTAATTCGACGTGTTCATGAACTTCTGATTGAATAAATAAGGTTAGGTTATCAAGATTAAGTCCACAAGCCATATATAATGCTGCAACGGTGTGGATATGTTCTTTGAGTTCTTCTGGATTTTGATAGATTGTAATAGCGTGCATATCAGCTACAAAAATTAAAAATTCATAATCTGCCATGTCATTTTGCAATCTAACAAAATTTTTCAACGCACCCAAATAATTTCCAAGTGTTGGAATTCCGGTTGGTTTGACGCCTGATAAGACAAATTTCATAGTAATACCCCCTTTTAAATATACATATAACACTATATATTATAATGATTTGTTTCATTTTTGCAAGGAAAACTATTGAATATGTAATTAAATATTGCGGAAGATATTTTTTTCGGGTATAATGGACCGTTAAAAAATATTAAAAATAAGTGTTTATTTTTCAATAAATATGTGTTAAGATAAAGATGGAGAACTATCAATATTGTAAAGGAGGAAAAAAACATGATTAAAATATACACATCACCTAGTTGTTTGTCATGCCGGAAAGTTAAACGCTACTTCACAAAGTACAACATTCCCTTTGTTGAAAAGAACATCCTTCACACCAAGTTGACCAGAGAAGATATTTTTAGAATGCTCGTAAACAGTGAAAATGGATTTGAAGACATCATTTCCCTTCGTTCAAAAGTATTCAAAGAACAAACTATCGATTTGGAAAGTATGAAAATTAATGAACTTGTCGAATTCATTATAGCTAATCCTACAATTTTAAAGCGGCCTATTATTGTCACAGACAATGAGATTCAGGTCGGATATAACGATGATGATATCACGCTTTTTTTACCACCTGAGCTAAGAGATCGTGAATGTCAATTTTGTTTAGGTCCTAATGCAGATTGTGATTATGTGAAAGCATTAAAAGCAGAATAGCAATGAGAATTCTCATTGCTATTTTTTTATGTTAGTGTATTTTTTTGTAGATATTAAATGCACGTTTAATTTTTTTATCAGCTTTTTTATAAACAATATTATAATCTTTAATGAGATTAATGAATTCATTAATTCCTTGTTCATAAGATTTTGCATCATATTCAATTTCGTGGTCGATAACGACAATTATTTTTCCATCTTCGATGATGGTTGGATAACAATAGCGACTTTCGTCAATGAAAAGAGCCCCGCTTCCATAGGATAGAAAATTGCGCTTAGTGGAAAGAGAAAGAAAATTCATCATTTTCTGTTCTTTTATAATGTTACTTAATTCAGAAACAATTTCTGGAAAAGGAATAATGCCGGTTTTAATAATCTCATCGAGCTCTTTGTGAGTTATAGGATGAGTAAATTCAGCCATTTGATACCCTTTTTTAAGTTTCAAAAACATTTCCAATTGTCCATCACGTTCTTTTACTTTTAGCAAGATATCTTGAGCTTTCAGTGAAAACCGTGAAGTATCAAAATAGTGATTTGTTTGGATATCGCTTTTACTATCAGTGAATTGTTTCATTAAAAACTGATATTCCTCAATTGTTAGTATACTTCTAAACTCTCTACTTTTTTGCATAATATTTTCTAAACTCCTTAAAAACCTATATTCATTATACATATTTATATTAATTATGCAAGATATATATTTATAATTCGTGAAAACTATACTTTTATAATAATATTATCAAAAATGATGAAAAAATATATCATTCTATGGTAAAATAGATAAGGGTGATATGAATGGATCAACAATTTAATTGGAATCTTTTTTTGCAGCCATATGAATTGGCTATTAATGGATTTATTATTAAATTAGAATCGATGAAGAAACAATATGTTTTAAAGGGAAAGAAAAACCCTATTGAGTTAATTACAGGTCGTGTTAAAACTCCGAGTAGCATTCTTGAAAAAGCAAAACGATTAAATGTGGGTTTTCATGAAATAGAAGAAAAAATCCAAGACATTGGTGGAATTCGGATCACATGTAAATATGAAAGTGATGTATATCATGTATATGATTTATTAAGCACAAGACGTGATATTGAAGTTATTCTCATCAAAGATTATATCAAAAATCCAAAATCCTCTGGATATCGTAGTTTACATTTGATTGTTAAATACGTTGTTGAAACGCTAGAGGGAGCAAAATCTATTTATTTAGAATTTCAAATTAGAACTTTGGCAATGCATTTGTGGGCAACCATTGAACATTCGCTTAAATATAAATATTATCGAAATATCCCTGAAAACGTTAAAGCTCGTCTTCTTGAAACCGCTAAAATTACGGCTATGCTTGATGTTGAAATGACGAAACTTCAACAGGAAGTTGAAACGCAAGAAAATGACCATGAAGATTATGAATTAGAATGGGATATTAATACGATTCGAAGAGGAAATGTATGAAATATACCTTTTTTGGAGATGAAGAACATCAAAAAACGATTCTTCCCTTATTAAAAAATCATGAATATAATGAAGACAATCCTGATTTTGTGTTTTCTTTAGGGGGAGATGGAACGATTTTACGAGCAGTACAAGCTTATGCTAATACGAATGCAACCTTTATTGGAATCAATATGGGCAAATTAGGGTTTTATACCGATTTTGAATTGAGTGAGTTTTCTGATATTTTAAATCAAATCGAAAATAATTCATATCAAGAGGTTGCTTTTAGTTTACTTGAATATCACCTTATGGGTGCTCATGCAACCATTCGAGGTATTGGACTGAATGAACTGGCTATTATTAGTCCCGTTCATACTCATATTATCGAAGTAGATATTGACGGTAATCATTTTGAATCATTTCGAGGAACCGGATTTTTAATTAGTACCCCTACGGGATCAACTGCTTATAATAAATCTTGTGGTGGATCGATTATTGATCCTAAAATCGAAGCCCTTCAATTAACAGAAGTGGCATCTATTAATAATCGAATTTATAAAACTTTAGCTTCACCAATTGTTTTTTCACCAGAAACTTTAGTTCAATTGCGGTCTGATTTTACAAATACTTTTTTGTCAGTGGATGGAATCGAACTCAAAGCGCATGACATTGAACAAATCGATGTTAAACTAGCATCAAAAAAAGTGAAATTCATCACTCGTCCCCATTATGATTTTTGGAAACGTGTGAAGAAAAGCTTTTTAAATTAAGAATAAAGAAAGGAACGAATATAATGGCAATTACAGAGAAGGTATTTGTCGCTTTTGATGGACCCAATGATCAAGATGCATTCTTTACTTTTAAAGCAATGGTTCAAAGCGATGGAACCCTATTTAATTTAATATCAGCCCGTGAATTATACGGACGACTAGATAAAGACAGTGATGATAGCATTAAGGAAAAAATATATCGGATTATGGATGAATGCATGATGTGCGTCGTATTGGTTGGTCCTACTACTAAAAGTTATCGTCGCTTTATTAGATGGCAAATTGAGCGGGCGCTTGCCACTCAAAAACCATTGGTGATGGTTAATCAAAATTGTATTAGAAGTGTTGATTTTGATCGTTGTCCGATGAAAATGAAAAAGAATTTGGGACTTCATATTGCTTTTCATGCTCCAATTATTGAATATGCGCTGACGCATTATCTAACTAGTTATGTATCACATATTCAAAAAGAGCATCATACTCCATTGCGGTATTCCCAAGATATTTATGAAAGTTTAAATTTATTTACGAGTGAATTATAAAAAAAGCAGTTTATGGCTTTCGCCATGAACTGTTTTTATTTATATTTTTTTATCATGAATGCTGTATTTTAAGGTTTGATAATATTCCTTTATTAAAACAAAGAAATCTTTATTGGAATGTTCAACTGATAAATCTTGTGGATTATCAAAGATGAGAGCTACCCATTCAGGGTGATCGATAAATGGATTACGATTATTTTGATATCCATAAATCACTTCATTGCGATTACGTTCAAAATCATCGACAGGGTCTTCAAAATGCCATTGCCATAAGACACTAAAACGTGACATTTTTGCCCCTTCTAGGGTGTAGTTGGTCGTTGTGTCATTGGGAAGAATATCATCAACCAGTGATAATATATCCCATTTTAATACCATGTAAAATAAAATTCGTGCAACATCTCCTCGATCTTCACCAGGATAATACGTGTTTGTTGTGGTGATGAGATCAAAGACTTTATTACTACGAGAAGAATTAACCGATTGAATAATGGCTCGTAAATTGTGTAAATCACTAGCTTGATTGATTTTTGTATTAGATACTCTCGGAACACCTAAGCGTGAGTTAGGCCACACGTGTTCACGGGTCCATGTTTTTCCATCCCATTCGCCCTTGACCGATTCTCGGGTATAAATGGTTAATACGTGAGAACTATTATTTGGATCAGCATCAGCAATGGCTAATGCTTGTCGGGCAACTCCGTAATTGACTCCTACAAAGTTACTATTAAGAAGAGTGGATAGGTAAGAATGAAGTTCAGATCCTTCCAGGCCATCAGCTCCTTGATAGTAGGCTGATAACTCGGTTGGTTCATAATGGTTTATCGGACTAAAAGGGGCAACTTCTTCGTAGACAAACAATCCACTGCCACTCATAACGATGAGTAACAACAAAACATAAAACCATTTAAGTATGCGTTGTTTTTTTGATTTGGGTTTACGTAGGATGGTTGAAATTAATTGGTCTTTGGCTTCATTTTGTATTACCTTTGCATGATTAGAGCGCTTTTGTTTGATAGAGTGAGTTTTAGATGATGTTGATTTTGAAGGAGTGATGCGTTTGTTGACTGTCTTTTTTATGTGAGTAGTGATAAGCGATTCGAAGGATTTTTTCTTTTTTGCCATGATGTATCTTCCTTTTTTACATCATATCATGATTATTTTCTTTTTGCAAGTTTATAATGTAGAAACAATCAATTATATGGTTGGTGATTAATCATTTTTTATCATAAATTGACAATTTGGGGAAAACGCTATATAATGAAAGAGTAAAAATATGGAGGGGAAATTATGAGAATTTTGTATTTAGATATTGATACCACCCGAGCCGATCACTTAGGATGCTATGGATATCATAAAAACACATCACCAAATATTGATCGAATTGCAAAGGATGGACTTGTTTTTACTAATTATTATTGTTCAGATGCTCCGTGCTTGCCATCTCGTACGGCCTTATTTACGGGTCAATTTGGAATTCGTAGTGGGGTTGTTGGTCACGGTCAAAGTGCATCTCAACTACATATTGATCCAACTCGAAAATTTAGAAGTCGATTGGAATTTGAAAGTTTATTTGGAATGTTAAGAAATAAGGGATTCTATACTGTGGGCATTACGCCTTTTGCCAGTCGCCATTCAGCATGGTATTTTTATGGAGGATTTTCAGAAATTTATGATACTGGAAAACGTGGCATTGAAAAAGCGCATGAAGTGGTTCCGACGGCTTTGTCGTGGCTCGAGCGCAATAAAGATCGTGATAACTGGTATTTACATGTAAACTTATGGGATCCACACACTCCTTATCGAACTCCAGAGGATTTTCCTAATCCTTTTAGTGAGGACAATGGGCCCGATTGGATTACCTCAGATGTGCTAGAACAACATAAAAAAAGTGCTGGACCACATCACGCTCAAGAAATCATGATGTTTACGGATCAAGTATCAAAAGATTATCCACGACAAGTAGGTCGACTTGATACGTTAGAAGATGTCAAGAAATTATTTGATGGATATGATATTGGAATTCGATATGCGGATACTCACATTGGGAAAATACTGGATTTATTAGAAAAACAAGGAATTTTGGAAGATACTGCCGTTATTATATCTTCAGATCATGGAGAAAACATGGGTGAATTGGGTATTTATGCTGAACATGGGACTGCTGATCAAGGAACATGTCATATTCCATTTATTGTTAAATGGCCGAATGGAATCAAAGGACAACAAGTTAATGGACTTCATTATAACCTTGATTTGATATCGACGTTGGCTGATTTAGTTGGAGCCAAACAATCTCCTGAATGGGATGGGGTTAGTTTTGCGAAAACAATTAAAGATGGATCTGATTGCGGTCGTGATTATTTAGTAGTTAGTCAAATGGCTCACGTTTGTCAACGAAGTGTTCGTGCTCGTGATTATTTATATATTCGAACCTATCATGATGGATACCATTTCTTTCCTAAACATATGTTATTTAATTTGAAGGATGATCCACATGAACAATGTAATTTGGCTTTACTTCATCCGGAAATTGTGCATGAAATGACTTCATTGTTATTTGATTGGCATGATCAAGCTATGAAAAAGAATCATTATGAATTTGAAGACCCTATGTCAACAGTGTTGCGTGAAGGAGGTCCCTTCCATGCGAGCATGCAATTAAAAAATTATGTCAATCATTTAATCAAAACCAATCGTTCTGAATATATTGAACGTTATAAAGAATTATATCCGCATGAATTTAAGGATCGGACATGAACGTTGTTAGTTTACTAATTAAGCCGGCATCAGGTCAATGTAATCTTAGATGTCATTACTGTTTTTATCATGATTTATTAACCGAAAAACAAGGGGTTTATTATGATGTGATGTCGACGGATACGCTCTTTATGCTCTTAAAAGACGCATTTTGCACAACAAAAGATGCATTGGTTTTATCCTTTCAAGGAGGAGAGCCTCTTTTAGCAGGAATATCATATTATGAGATGGTGATTAAACTTGTCGATCGTTTTAATAATCGAAGAATTCCTGTTTCTTTTTCAATACAAACTAATGGAATTTTATTAAATAATGAGTGGTGTCACTTTTTAAAAGATCACCACTTTTTAGTGGGAATATCCTTAGATGGTCCCATGGAACTTCATGAGGCGAATCGCGGGCCAAACTATCAACAAGTTCTATCGAGTATTCAGTTGCTCGAACAATATCAAATTGAATTTAATGTATTAAGTGTTGTGACAAAGCAACATTATCAAGAAGCTAAGCATCTTTATCAATTTTTTAAAGAACAACATCTTCCTTATTTGCAATTTATTCCTTGTGTTCCTTTGCATCAGAAATCTAAAAAAGAAGAATACTGTTTAACTAGTGAAGAATATTTCGTTTTTTTAGATGATTTATTTTCTTGTTGGTTTCAAGATATTATGGGAGAAAATCCTGTAAGTATTCGCCTATTTGATAATTTTGTTGCTATTTTATTAGGACTCAAAGCCAATTCATGTGATTTAAACCAATCTTGTGGAGTGGGCGTCATTGTTGAAGCGAATGGAGACTGTTATCCGTGTGATTTTTTTGTTGAAAAGGATTATTTTCTTGGGAATGTTTTAACAAGTTCATTGACGAGTGTTTTAGAAAATCCTGTTCGCAAAGCTTTTTCTGAATCGTCAAAAAGGTTATTACCGACTTGTTTGGTATGCCCTTTTAGAAGTCTCTGTCAGGGTGGTTGTCAAAAATATCGCAATCAATCCTATATATATTGTGAAACAATGAAACGTTTTTTTAATAAACATATAATTGAGTTACAAACAGTTGCTCATTATTTTAAAAAATGTATGAACAAAGGAGTTAATTATGAATGAATTAATGGAAAAGATTATTGCGTTTAGAAACAAAAGAGACTGGGAACAGTTTCATACAGGTGAGAACCTTGCAAAATCGATTAGTATAGAGGCTGCTGAATTGTTGGAATTATATCAATGGCAACATGAAGCTGAAGACATGACACATTTAAAAGAAGAACTTGCCGATGTGTTAATTTATGCACTACTCATGGTTGATCGTTATCAATTTAACTTTGAAGACATCATCCTTGAAAAATTGGCAAAAAATGCTGAAAAGTATCCTGTAAAAAATGCGTATGGAAATCATAAAAAATACAATCAATTTGAAGGAAAATAAGATGAAAAGATTAAAATTACTCTGGATATTTATACTTTTACTTGGACTTGTGGGATGTGGTTCATCTACACAATATACCATTCGGTTTCAATCAAATGAAGGAAGCTCAGTTGCTTCGATTATCATCGATGGAATGACTCTTCCTTCGTTGGCAGAATCTAATCGGGAAGGATATTCATTTGATGGATGGTATTTTGATAATGATACTTTTGTGTTACCAGTCACGCAAGCGGCTATTCAGGAAAATCCGATTGTTGCAAATATTACGATATTTGCAAAATGGATACCTAATTCATATACTATTTTCTTTGAAGAAAATGGAGGATCTCTTGTAGATGATATGATTGATCCCTATAAAACCCCGATAATCCTTCCTATTCCTGTTCGTGAATATTTCGATTTTAATGGATGGTACATGGATGAAGCTTTAACCATTCCAGCAACTTATGAATGGATTCCCTTAGGAAATCAAACTTTATATGCTTCCTGGGAACCAACAACATACACCATTACTTTTGATGAGGCTGGTGGAACCGATGTAGAGAACATCGTGGGATTGGCTAATGAACTTATTTGTGCGCCAATAGAGCCGACTCGACCTGGATTTGTCTTTGATGGGTGGTATGAAGATTTATTGAGTGAAGCGTTTGTCTTTACACAAATGCCAACGCGAGATCTCACATTAATCGCTAAATGGATTGTTGATTCAACTTATATCACTTTTGATACGAATGGTGGAAGTGATGTAGCCCCTTTGGCGGGGGAAGCGTTGAGTCCTATTCATGCTCCTGTTGAACCGATAAGAGATGGATACTCGTTTGGGGGATGGTTTACGGATGCATCATATCAATATTTTTTCCGCTTTGATACCATGCCGGTAGAAAACCTCACTTTATTTGCTAAATGGAATCAAAATCCAAGTTTGCAATCTGGGAATGCGGATGCTATGCGTAGTATTGGCTATGCTTATTTCTATCAAGGCGTGCAAATGCAGTATGATCAAGGAACGGGAAGACGAATGGTTCAATTTAGTCCAGAACTTGCAACAAGTGATTATTATTTATTTATGGATTGTTCTAGTTTTGCTAATGCGGTATATCAATATGCATTTGGAATTAATGTCACACCAACCACGACGTTTACATCGACTAATACTTATAGTTATATGGATTATGCTATGCTTAATCAAGGAACCAGTTCTGAGGTTATATATTATATTGAAAATGCAAATTATTCTAATACAATCGATCAAATCTCTCTACTGTCTACCATATGGGCTAGTTTACAACCAGGAGATCTGATTGTATATCGACGAGATAATAATAATGCGGGTCATGTTATGATGTATGTAGGTGATAATATGTTTATTCATTCTACTGGGTCTGATTATAACTATACTTACAATGAAGAACGGTTTGAGAATAGTGGAACAGTTCTAGAACTGGCTGCCAGTGAATTGTTTGTAAACACCAACAGTAGTCGTTATTTATTTAAAAGTAATTTTAATCGTTTTTGTGTATTAAGACCAATGAATCGTGAAGGAATCGAGTTGACTTCATCGGCGATTAGTCGATATCATCTTGAGGGCCTTGACATTGAAAAGACGTGTTCAGTTCCTAATCTAGGAAGTGTCCAACTAGGTGATGAAATTACATATACCATTCATTTAGAAAACAAAGGATTCCAAAACTTGGGATATTTTCAAGTAAGTGATCAGGTAGGGTCATATGCCACCTTGGTTGATGCCAATTATGAAGGAGATATTATTGATGATCACGTTTATTTTTATATGCCTGGTATTAGTGCACGATCGACTATTACCCTTCAGTATACCGTTCAAATTACAAGTGATGAAGATTCTTCAGGAGAAGTATTAGCCAGCGATCAAGGAAAATTAGATGAAATTATTTTAAATCCTTTATATCACACTCTTATTAAATTATCAGAAGACGATCTTCTTATTTTGACTCAAAAGATATTTCAAACAATACAAAGTAAGACGTATACAGCCTCTATTGATTTACTAAAGTCAATTTATCAAGAGTTTTCCGAAGAAATTGATGCGGCTAATCCGCTATCTAGTTATACAGCATTGACTCCGATTTATAATAGTTTGATGAGTGTTTATCTCTTATATGGAGGAAAAGCATATAATCAAAATTCGGCTTACAATTGTGAAGCGCATGTTCGCTATTTAATAATTAGTCAATTTTGTGTTGGAGATATCTTGTTCCTATATAGTGGGTCATCGTTTGCCCCCCTTATTTATAATGGAACTCGGTTTGTCTATTTAGATGTAGCTGGTGGGTTAGTTAAGCAATATGCAACGACTCAAGAAATAAATGATTTACTTGATTCGGCCCAAGGCTATCAAGGTTACCGTGTTATTAGACCGATTTTGGAAATGTAGTGAAATAAATAATAAAACCCTTGTCATCGTTTGAGATTGACAAGGGTTTATTTTATTCATATTAAAGGGGTAATCTAGTTACATAATTTTATCAATTAATCCATATTCAAGTGCTTCTTCAGCAAACATATAATGATCACGTTCAGTATCTTGAACAATGGTTTCAAGGGATTGATTTGTGTTTTTCGCAAATAATTGATTCATGCGGTCTTTGATACGCTGAATGTGTTTAGCCATTATTTGGATATCAGTGGCTTGACCTTGAGCACCACCTAATGGTTGATGAATCATTATTTCACTGTTAGGAAGGGCGTAACGCATTCCTTTTTCACCACTTGATAAAATGAAAGCAGCCATTGAGGCAGCCATTCCCAAACAAATGGTGCTGACTTTAGGCTTGATTAAATTCATGGTATCATAAATCGCCATACCGGCGGTAATGGCGCCACCGGGAGAATTGATATAAAGACTAATATCTTTTTCAGAATCTTCCGCAGCAAGATATAAGAGTTGAGCAACAATAGAATTGGCCAAATCATCATCAAGTTGACCACACATCATAATGATGCGATCTTTTAAAAGTCGAGAATATATATCATATGAGCGTTCACCTTGTGAGGTACGTTCAATGACCATGGGGGTAAAATACATAGGGTTGTCCTCCTGTTCTTCTTGCTTATTTTACACGATATTGGATAAATAGTCAAATATAAATCCTGTGTTTATACTTGGAAGGAGTTATATCCATAAAAGTTGATAAATGATGAATAATGTCATTGTGAAAAAAAGTGAAATAAGATATAATAAATCATCGAATATAAGGAGATTATTTTATGAACGAGCGTCAAATATTTCACATTAATAAACGGTCCTTTTTAACGATCATCCTCATTTTGGGAGTGCTAATGCTGTGTTCCATTGGACTCATCTTAATTATTCCTCAAGGCATTATTCAAGAAGGAGTCTATATTCCCCTTGATCAACCCATCGTGATTTGGAAATTGATTGCAAGTCCATTTATGGTGCTAATATCAGAGGGAAACATCACCGTTATTATGATTAGTTTATTTATCCTTATTTTGGCGGGGGCGTTTAATATTATGGATAAAACAGGTGGAATTGAATCTATTTTACAATATTTCATTCGCCGTTTTGCCAAGAAAAAAATGTTGTTAATGCATCTAATTGTGTTATTGTTTATGAGCTTTGGTGCTTTTTTTGGGGTATTTGAAGAAGCTGTCACGCTTTTACCAATGGTGATTCTCTTAGCGTTATCGCTTGGATGGGACACCTTTACAGGAGTAGGGATGTGTTTACTCGCTGCGGGATTTGGATTTTCATCTGCCATTACCAATCCATTTTCAGTAGGATTAGGAAGTTTAGCAATGGGATTATCCATTATGGAAGGCATTGGCCTTCGAATTGCTACCTTTATTATTATGTACATCGTACTGTGTCTCTTTCTTCGACTCCATATTCGCAAAATTGAAAAAGATCCAACCCGATCACCTACCTATGAAATTGATTTAGAAAAACGAGAAAACTTGTCATTAGATGTTCAAACTAATCCGCGAACGTTTCGAATATATTCGGTTTTCTTTATTGTTTTATTAGTGATTATTGTAGTAACTTCGTTGATTCCTTCCATTCAAATGTATTCGATTCCCTTGATAGCTCTTGCTTTTCTTGTGGGAGGATTTGTTTGTGGAATAATGATTAATCACTCTTTTTCACAAACATGTCATATCTTCTTTAAAGGGCTCAAAGCGATGGCTCCTGCAATTGTACTGATTTTAATGGCTTCATCCATTCGCTATATTTTAGAAGAAGGAGTCGTACTTGGAACTATCATTCATGAGATGAGTACTTTTTTAGGTGAACTCACTCCCTTTCAAGCGGTTTTATCGATTTACTTTATGATTTTATTCATTCAATTTTTTATTGGTTCCGCTTCAGCCAAGATTCCGTTAATTATTCCCATTATAGCAGAATTATCAACTCAAGTCGGTATTACTAAAAATATCGCTTTACTTGCTTTTGTGTTTGGTGATGGCTTTACTGATCTCATTTATCCTACCAATCCGGTGCTGTTAATTGGGATTGGTCTAGCAGGTATTGGGTATGGCCAATGGGTTAAAAAGACGTGGTTATTGCAATTATTGGTGTTTATTATCACTTGCATTATCTTATACATTGCCTTTGTAACACATTATTAGATTGATTGCAAATACAGATAATTCATAGTATAATATAGAAGATTTTAAACAAGGGAGTCACGTATGATATTGGCATTAATTATTTTTATTATCACATATATTTTATTATTAGTATTTCCTAAATATCGCGCTTATATCGCTTTGGTATCGGCTGGCTTATTTATTGTATTCAATATTTTACCGATTGATAAGGCTTTTGGATATTTAGATTTTAACGTATTAATGATGATTGCCGGAACCATGGGGGTTGTTGTTTTATTTATTGAATCTAAAATGCCTTCTTTGCTTGCCGATTTAATCATTGAAAAAACCCCAAATGTTAAATGGGCGATTGTATCATTGGCTTTGTTTGCCGGAGTCATATCCGCTTTTATTGATAATGTTGCCACGGTATTAATGATTGCCCCCGTCGCGCTGAATATCGCGAAGAAATTAAAGATTTCCCCCGTTCCATCCATTATTGCTATTGCTATTTCTTCAAATTTGCAAGGAGCGGCCACCTTGGTTGGTGATACAACTTCAATTATGTTGGGAGGAGCAGCCAATATGGATTTCCTTGATTTTTTCTTTATGCAAGGAAAAATCGGAATCTTTTGGATTGTGGAAGTGGGGGCATTTGCCGCGACGATGCTCTTGTTTTATTTCTTTCGAAAAGAAACGGCGTTAGTTGAACGAACTGAACATACCGTTGTGAGGTCATACGTTCCTTCAATATTATTACTGAGTGTCATCGTATTCTTAATTTTGGCTAGTTTTATTCCAGGCAGACCAGCCCTTACCAATGGCTATATTTGTATGAGTTTGATGTTTATTGGTCTTGTTTATAAGATGATGACAACCAAAAAATTCTCATCATTATTTTCAATTGTAAAAGAAATAGATTTCTTTACCATTTTATTATTGGCTGGATTATTCATTGTCATTGGTGGAATCACCGAAGCTGGAGTTGTTCGTGAAATTTCTCAGATCATTAGTCGGCTGGGTCAAGGAAGTCCTTTCATGGTCTATACTATCATTGTATGGGCTTCGGTATTGATATCTGCTTTTGTTGATAATATTCCATATGTGGCAACAATGTTGCCGGTTACAACCCAAATTGCAAACTACATGGGTTTTAGTCCCTATGTTCTTTACTTTGGGTTATTAATTGGGGCCACTCTTGGTGGAAACATGACTCCAATTGGGGCTTCTGCTAATATCACAGGGATTGGAATTCTTCGAAAAGAAGGATATGAAGTGACGGCCAAAGAATTTATGAAAATAGGCGTTCCTTTTACTTTAACGGCGGTTGTGACTGGGTATATTCTAGTTTGGGTTATTTGGGGAGTATAAAGTTTTTGAAATTGTTTGAAAAAATATAGAATCGTGGTATAATAGAGAAAACGAGGATAAAGAACTAGTAAACTGATGATATGCTTACCTAGAGATGAAAACAAAGGTGGAAGTTTTCATGAGCATGGGCAGTTGAATTCATCTTTAGAGTGGTTCTAATCAAACCCGCAGCAAGAAGCGTTATCACATGAATGAGGGCGTCATATAATGACGAACTGAGGTGGTACCGCTAGTTATACTAGTCCTTAGAGAAACTAAGGACTTTTTTATTTGGAGGATATTATATGGATTTAAATCAAGTTTTAGAGCAAGCACGTCAAGAGGCTAAACAAATCACCTCTTTGCATGAACTTGCAGAATTAAAAGCAATGTTTCTAGGGAAAAAAAGTGTTCTCAATGAATTGATGAAAACGATGAAACAAGTATCAGTCGAAGAAAAAAAGATGCTCGGTCAACAAGTCAATGCCTGTAAAGTGGAATTAGAGTCTATATTTTTGTTTCGTCGTCAAGAGATTGAAATGCTGGCAATTGAAATGCGATTGGCATCGGAAGCCATTGATGTGACTCTTCCAGGAAAACAAATAGCAAAGGGTTCTCTTCACCCGCTAACCATTGTTCAACAAGAAATTGAAGATATTTTTGTTGGAATGGGATATTTGGTAGAAGAAGGACCTGAAGTTGAACTCGATTTGTTTAATTTTGAAATGTTGAATTTGCCCAAAGGCCATCCCGCTCGGGAAATGCAAGATACGTTTTACTTTGATGAGACAACCTTGTTGCGAACTCATACGTCTCCTGTCCAAGTAAGAACGCTTAAAAAAGCAAAAGGAGCTCCGGTTAAAATTATTTGTCCTGGGAAAGTGTATCGCCGCGATAATGATGATGCGACCCATTCCCATCAATTTATGCAAATTGAAGGATTGGTTGTTGATAAAAACATTAATATGGCCGATTTAAAAGGAACATTGTTAGAAATATCTAAAAAAATATTTGGCGATGATCGAAAGATTCGTTTACGTCCATCGTTCTTTCCGTTTGTTGAACCAGGATTAGAAGTGGATGTGAGCTGTTTTCAATGTGGTGGTTCTGGATGTCCAATGTGTAAACAAACCGGATGGATTGAAATATTAGGTGCGGGAATGGTTCATCCCAATGTCCTAGAAATGGCTGGCTATGATCATAAGAAATACCAAGGCTTTGCCTTTGGTATGGGAATTGAGCGCATTGCTATTTTGCGATATGGAATTGATGACATTCGTCATTTCTATACCAATGATGTTCGGTTCTTAAAACAGTTTTAGAGGTGAATCATGAAAATATATTTAAAATGGTTACAAGAATTAGTAGATTTAACTGGATTAGACCTTCAAGAGATTGTTGAGAAAATTAGCTTATATGCGACGGAAGTGGAAGGCGTTACTAAATTGATCGATGCGACGCATTTAGTGGTCGGTCATGTCTTAACAAAAGTCCCTCATCCCAATTCCGATCATTTGAGCGTATTAACAGTCGATGTTGGTGAAAAACTTCAAATTGTTTGTGGAGCACCTAATGTACAAGCAAAGCAAACGGTGATTGTGGCCTTAGAAGGAGCCACTCTTCCTGGTGATTTTAAAATTAAACGTTCAAAAATTCGAGGAGTGGAATCCTGTGGAATGGTATGTTCTCTTCAAGAATTAGGAATTGATAAAAAATTTGTTGATGAACAATATGCAAGTGGTATTTATTATTTTGAAGATGAAAAACCAGTAGGAATGCGTGGAGATGTTGCTTTAGAAATGGATGGGGATATCATTGAAATCGATGTGATGCCTAACCGGGGCGATCTTTTATCGATGATTGGGGTTGCCTATGAACTGAGTGCCGTTTTTAATCGTCCGTTAAAGAAACTTATCGTTCCTACGATCAACCGAACAGGACATGAACATCTTTCGATTGAACTGATTAATCAATCATGTCTTTCTTATTATGCTCAAGTTATTAAAAACATTACGATTAAACCTTCTCCACAATGGTTAAAAGCGCGTCTAATCGCTTTTGGAGTCCGTCCGATTAATAATGTTGTTGATATTACAAATTATATTATGGCGCTATTTGGCCAGCCTTTACATGCGTTTGATTACGACTTGTTAGGATCTAAAATTGTTGTTCGGTTTGCAAAAGATGAAGAAAGTATCGTCACGTTAGATGGTATTTCACGTTCGCTTGTTTCTTCAGATCTACTGATTACCAATGGGAAAACTCCGGTTGCTATTGCCGGAGTCATGGGAGGCATGGAGACTGAAGTCCATAAAGAAACGACTCAAATTTTGATTGAGGCTGCGGTATTTGATCCCCTTATTATTCGTAAAACATCTACCCGATTGGGATTACGTAGTGAGGCCTCGATGCGATATGAACGAGGAGTCGATTGTAACATGACGAAGATGGCACTAGATTATGCATCATATTTACTCGTGATGTTAGCTGATGGAGAAGTGGTGGGTGAGCCTTCTTTTCAAGGAATTGCGATGAAGCCCGATCAAGAGATTGACTTATCCCTATCTTTGACCCAATCAATATTGGGGTATCCTATTTCATTAGCAGATATAACGCCTATTTTTACGCGACTTCATTTAGCGTATGAACTGAATGGGGATGTTATTCGAGTACAAGCTCCTAATCGTCGTCGTGATTTACAAATACCAGAAGACTTGATTGAAGAAATTGGGCGCCTTAATGGGTATGATAAAATACCACTATCGCTTCCAAATGATGATCGGGTTGGTTTTTTAAATGATAAACAAAAAAAACGTCGATTGATTAAAAATACCTTATTTTCTTTAGGCCTTCATGAAGTCATCACTTATTCCTTGGTGAAAGAAAGTCAACTTTGTGAATTTTCACTCAATCATCATCCATCGGTGAGTTCACTTCCGTTGTTAATGCCTTTATCAGAAGATCGTAAAATAATGAGATTAGGACTTCTCCCCTCTCTTCTTGAAGTTGTTCAATATAATTATTCTCGCAAGAATATAAACCTTGCTTTATTTGAAATTGGAAATGTATATTATTCAAAAGGCGGAAATAATTACGAAGAAGAATGGTTATCAGGGGCAATGTCGAATCAATACAGCCATACTTTATGGCAACAAAAAGAAGAAAAAGTCGATTTCTTTTTGGTTAAAGGAATTTTATTGCGGTTATTTGAAACACTAGGAGTTGAAGTTGTTTTTCAACCACTGGCCTATCACGGAAAAGAACTTCATCCAACTCGGTGTGCATCAATCGTGGTTGATGATAAGGTAATTGGATTTATGGGACAATTGCATCCTCAATATGAATTGGAACATGACTTGGATGATGTTATTGTTTTCGAAATTAACATTGCATCTTGTTTAAATGAAAAACCAACTACAGTCATGTTTGTTCCCCTTAATAAGCTTCCAAGTATTGAACGAGACTTGGCATTCGTTGTGAAAAAAGAAGTGCTTGCATCCGATTTAGTAGCGGCTATTCGTAAAACTGATCGAACTATTTTATCTGATGTTCAAATATTTGATTTATATGAAGGTGAAAAAATATCATCTGAATTAAAATCAATTGCGATGAAAGTTATTTTTACGTCGGATGAGCCTTTAAAAGAAGAACAAATCCAACAGAAAATTCAAAAGATTGTGAAAGATCTCAAATATCGATTTGATGCAAATTTGCGAAGTTCATAGAATATTTTAAAAATTAAGTAAAAAAAACCAGAGCACATTGTTAAGCTCTGGTTTTTTTGGTCTTTAAATAATCACATGCAGTAAGGGTTGATGGATGAAGGCCGTGTTGAAGTCCTTCTTCAATTTCCTCGACAATGGCAGGAGGTGTCGATGCTCCGGCCGTTAGGGCAACCTTATGAATATTTTTAAAATCATAATTAAGTAAATCATTAATGGATTCGATGAGAAGAACTTCTACATCGGTTTCTTGTTTGGCGATAAGTCGTAATTTTTGAGTATTGTTACTCATGGGATCTCCAACAACAATGACCAAATCGACATCTTTAATTCCTTGAAGTAAGGCAAATTGTCGCCTTTTCGTTGCATCACAAACATCGTGATGAAGGGCAATGGTGGGGTATTTTGTTTTCAAAGCACGTAAGACATCGGCTAAATCTAAGGTACTCATGGTTGTTTGAACCATGAGTGCAACTTGTTTTGTGATTGGTGAAAGAGAAGCAATATCGCCTAGTGATTCAATTAAGATAATATCGGAACTAATCCCAAGTATTCCTCTTGTTTCGGGGTGAGATCGTTTACCAAAAAAAAGAATTTGATAACCTTCACTTAATCGTTCTTGAATGAGAGTGTGTGTTTTTGCGACATCTTGACAAGTAGCATCAATAAGGGTTAATCCACGAGAAAGAATGTCTTTTTTACAAGCATCCGATGCTCCATGAGCGGTGATGATGACGCTACCTTGGGTAATGCCATCTAAAGAGGATATCACTTGAATACCTAAATCCTTATAGGCGTTCATAATGTGCTTATTATGAACTAGGCTTCCTAACATATATAAGGGCATAGGATATGCACCAGAGGACAAGACGTCGCTGGTTAACATCATGGCTTTAATGACGCCTTTGCAAAAGCCTTGAGGAACAATGTGTTTGACTTCCATAGGGTCCTCCTTTTCGTAATTCTATTATACCATATTCTTGAAATGAAATGAAACAAAACAGTTGAGAGAAGAGTGCTTTTATAGTATAATAAGGAAGAGTAAGGAAGGTCACAATGAAAATACTATGGCACTTATTTATTACTTTTTTTAAGATTGGTGCCTTCACCTTTGGTGGAGGTCTTGCGATGCTTCCTTTTATCCAAGATGAAATGGTACGGAAGCATGGGTGGATTACGGAAGATGAAATGCTAGACATCATTGCTGTTGCTGAATCGACTCCCGGAGTAATTGCTGTGAATACTGCTACGTTTGTTGGATATAAAGTGAAAAAGTTTTGGGGAAGTTTGGTCGCTACGATTGGAGTAATCTTGCCTTCATTATTTATCATTTGTATTATTGCGATGTATTTTAAAGATTTTTTAGCTATTCCTGCGATTGCTGCCATCTTTAAAGGTATTCGTGCAGGGGTGGCAGTCCTTATTTTGAATGCTGCCTTGACTATTTATAAAAAAATCAAAAAAGATGCCTTAAGTTATGTCCTTATGGGATTATCATTCATTCTTAGTTTATTTATTCCTATTGACTCGATTTTTATTATTATCGGCGGAGCTGTTGTAAGTATCATTGTGCATGTTGCTATGTCTCGGGGAAAGGAAGATGCTCATGTGGTATAAATTATGGGAACTTTTCTATCGTTTCTTCTTGATTGGGTTATTCACCATTGGCGGTGGATATGCGATGATTCCGATGATTACCGATGCGGTATTGTCTGAAGGATGGATGTCACTTGAAGATTTAATGAATTTTTTCGCGATTGCGGAATCAACTCCAGGTCCATTTGCCGTTAATACGGCTACCTTAGTGGGATTTAATTTTGTGATCGAAAGCCCGATTATGGGAGCCTTGGTAGCAACTGGGGCTGTGGTTTTGCCATCTTTTGTTATTATTTACATGATTGCTCGTAATTTTCATCATTTGATGGAAAACAAATACATTGTTTTTGCCTTAGCGGGAATCAAGGCAGTCGTTGTTGGCTTGATTTTAAGTGTTGTATGGAATCTGATGTCGAACAGCATTGGGATAGTAACACAATTATTTAAAAACTGGGATTTTTATGCATTGGCCATTATTGTCATTATTTTGATTATTTCAAAAATATCAAAAAAAATAGGTCCAATTCCTTTGATTATTTTATCAGGGATTTTGGGATATATTTTTTATGGATTATTATAGGAGGAACTATGCTGGTAACTATTCGAAATGAACAAGTAACGTTATGTGTTTCAACCGTGGGTGCTGAGAAAGTATCACTTAAAACGACTTCTGGGAAAGAATATCTTCATCAACCCGATGAATTTTGGAGTAGTAGTGCCCCTTTTCTTTTTCCAATTGTGGGAAGACTAAAAAATGGGTTTACTTTGTTGGATACAAAGGAATATCATCTTCCTCTCCATGGGTTTCTTCGCAATCAAGAATTTGAGATTTTGCAACAAAAAGAAGATGAAGTGACTTTGGTTAATATTCACAATAAGGAAACCTTGGCGATGTATCCTTATCAATATAAAGTGTTTGTCACGTATCAACTTAAAAACATGAGTGTTCGAACCTCGGTGCGCATCAGTAATCATAGTAATAAAACCATGCCTTTTAATTTTGGAGGGCATCCTGGATTTAATATTCCTTTGTATCCAGGTGAGACATTTGAAGATTATCGACTGATTTTTAAAACATCAGAAAAATTTTCAAGTCCACTCGTAGAGTCAGATGGAACCATAAATTATAATGCGCCGTGGTTATGTTTTACTGATTTAAAAGAATTGCCACTTGAATATCGCTATTTTGATAATGATGCCATTATTATTCCTCGGGTACGAAGTGAGGAAGTCTTATTAGTCAATAAGCAGCATCAAGGTATTCGCTTTACTTATCTAGATTTTGTGACTTTAGCCATTTGGACTCGACCAACGGCTAAATTTGTCTGTCTAGAACCATGGATTGGGCATGGAGATCGATACGATACAACCCATGATTTCATGAAAAAAGATAATTTAATATTCCTAGAACCAACGAAAGATTTTAATATTGGATATACCATTACCATATTAGAATAATAATAAACTTGAAAAAACGCTCATCATCGACTATAATAAGTATATATAAACTAAAGGAGTGTCAATAATGATTTTAACAAGCGATTTTAAAACAGGGTTAACCATTGAATATGAAGGGAATATTTATGTGATCATTGAATTTCAACATGTGAAATCGGCTAATAGCATGGCTTTTGTTCGGACTAAACTACGGAATTTACGAACTAATTCGATTACGACTCTTGCCTTCAATTCGGGAACCAAAATGGAACAAGCAAATATTGAAAAGAAAAAGATGCAATATTTGTATGCTACTTCTGATTTTTTCACGTTCATGGATATGGAAACGTATGAACAGTTAGATATTGCTGCGGATCGACTACAAAATGAAAAGAACTACATGTTAGATGGAATGGAAGTCATAGTGATTGATTACAATGGTGAAGTTCTAGGGGTTCAATTACCAGAAAAAGTCGCTCTTGAAGTGGTAGATTGTCCACCAGGAGTGAAGGGAAACACGGCTGCCAATGCCCAAAAAGAAGCCCTTCTTGAAACAGGTATTCGAGTATCTGTCCCGCTCTTTATAGAAAATGGGGATAAAATTATTGTATCAACCGTTGATGGTAAATACAATTCTCGAGGCTAGTTAAACCATAAGGGGGAAAACAATATGATCATTTGTGTTGATGTTGGGAACACCAATATTGTCATTGGTATTTATCAAGATGATCAGTTACTTTCAACGTTTCGATTGGAAACCAAAATTCATCGTACTGAGGATGAATATGGGATTCGTCTTATTGAAAGTATTCGATATCACAATCTATCCCCTGAGGATACCACAGGCGTCATTATTGCCAGCGTTGTCCCTGAAGTGGATGGTACTTTAGAAAAAGCTTTTACAAAATATTTTAAGAAAGAACCTTTGTTTGTTGGACCAGGATTAAAAACCGGAATTCCCATCAAACTAGATCAACCCAAACAATTGGGAGCTGATTTGTTGGTTGGAGCTGTTGCGGCTACCTCTAAATATGGATATCCGATCATCGTTATTGATATGGGAACTGCCATTACCTTGTCGGTGGTTAATGATCGTAAAGAATTTCTTGGAGGGATTATTTATCCGGGTGTGATGACGGCGTATAGCAGTCTTGTAAAGAATACTTCACTGTTAGAGTCGGCAAAAATTAAAGTGCCTATTGCGGTTATTGGACGGGATACCATCTCCTCTATTCAAAGTGGAATGATTTATGGCACAGTTGGTGCCATAGAAGGAATGGTAAAACGTATCATTGATGAAATGGGCTCAATGAAAATTGTTTTAACAGGGGGAATGGCGCGTTATATTGCTCCTTTTGTTCCTAGTTATCTATATGATGAACATTTATTAATGGATGGATTAAAGTTGATCTATGAAAAAAACCAAATTGAAAAGGTGTGATTTAGTCACCCTTTTTTTATAAGTTGGCGAAATAGAAATTATGCAATTGTAAGTGATAATGTAAACAAATGAAAATGAATTCATTTTGAATAATAGGTTGAATTGAGTGAGGATTCATGGTACAATAAATTAATATATTATAAAGTGTGTTGATTGAAAAGAAAAGAATTTGACTGTTTCGCAGTAGAAATTCTTTTTATATAAACACACCTTGAAGAAAGAAGGTCTACCATGCAATATCCTCATGCTCTTATTGAAAAGTTAAATCAAGACATTAGTCAAAATTTTCCACACTTATTCTTAGTTGATGATTCAATGAATCGTACATTTGAAGGTGTGTCACGGTTAGTTATGTTAGACCGATATACTCAAAAGGATATCAATCATTCCACTCTTGGCATTGGAGATTTGGTTGTTTGTGTGGTCAAAGACGACCCTAAGTTTCCAAGTCGTGGTATTGGATATGTTACTAAAATTAAGAATGATCGCATCACGGTTCGTCTTGAAGAAGAATATGAAGGGATTGCTTTAGACGCCAATAGTGATGGAGAGATTGTTCGTGCAAAAAACGTCATCGATAAACCGATGGAAATTTACTATGAACAAATTGCTCATCGGGTGGCCAATAATTTAGCGGCTGGTGAAAAACTCGAATGGGTTAACGCTTTTTTTCATGAAATCGTTAATTTAAATTTGGTTCCCGCCGGACGTGTTTTATTTGGAGCTGGTAGTAATAGTGCTGTTACTTATTTTAACTGTTTTGTGATGCCTTATGTTCATGATTCGCGCAAAGGGATTGCCTATCATCGTCAACAAGTGATGGAAATCATGTCACGTGGAGGAGGAGTTGGAACCAACGGGTCGACTCTACGTCCTAAAAACAGTCTTGCTAAAGGGGTAAATGGAAAATCTAGTGGTGCTGTTAGTTGGTTAGAAGATTTATCTCAATTAACTAATTTGGTTGAACAAGGAGGGTCTCGTCGTGGAGCACAAATGATCATGATGGCCTCATGGCATCCTGACATTATACAATTTATTATTTCTAAGATGCAAAATCCAAGAATTCTTCAATTCTTGATTGAAAATATTCAAAACGATGCTATTGTTCGTGAAGCCAAAGCAAAATTAAAATTCATTTCTTTAAAATCAGAAGAAGTTGAAATGTATGAAGTGATCAATGATTTAGAGATGGAAAGACCGGGAACGATTAAACCATCTGCTCATGAAAAGGTTAAAGAATTATTAAAATATAAAGGTCATTATGAAGTGAATTCTCCAGAGTATTTAAATGGAGCAAATATTTCAGTGGCGATTACCAAAGAATTTATGCAAGCAGTTGAAGATGATGCTATGTATAATCTTCGGTTCCCTGATATTGATAATTACTCTGTTGGTGAAAAAGCAGCCTATGATGAAAAATGGGCAAGCATCGGCGATGTTCGTGAATGGGAACGTCTTGGATATGGTGTTCGTGTTCATCAACAAATTAAAGCTCGTGATTTATGGAATCTCATTTGTATTTGTGCAACTTATTCGGCTGAACCTGGAATTTTCTTCATTGATAATGCCAATGAAATGACCAATGCTGCTGGTTATGGGCAACAAGTTGTTTGTACTAATCCATGTGGAGAGCAACCTCTAGCACCATATTCTGTGTGCAATCTTGCGGCTATTAATCTCGCTAACATGGTTGATTTTGAAAACAATGATGTCGATTGGAATAAGCTAGAACGTACAATTTATGTCAGTGTTCGAATGCAAGATAATGTCATTGATTGTACGTACTATTTTTTAGAAGAAAATAAGCATCAAGCGTTGGGCGAACGACGAGTTGGATTGGGGATTATGGGGTTGCATGATCTTATGATTTATTGTAATCTTCGATATGGAAGTAAAAAAGGAAATAGTTTTGTTAATAAACTATTTAAATTTATTTCGTATCAAGCCTATAAAGCTTCAATTAATTTGGCAAAAGAAAAAGGAAGTTTCCCTTTCTTAGAGCAATATGGATCACGGCAAAAATTTATTGAATCAGGATATATTCAAGGATTATCAAGTGAAATACGCGAAAATATTTTAAAATATGGAATTCGTAATTCGCATTTGTTGACGATTGCTCCGACGGGCTCAACTGGAACGATGGTTGGAGTTTCAACAGGACTAGAACCTTATTTTGCTTTTAAATACTTTAGAAGTGGGCGATTGGGTAAATACATGGAAGTCAATGCTCCGATTGTTCAAGAATATTTGAAACGGCATCCTCAATATACAGAAGATTCACTTCCTGATATCTTCGTTTCAGCCATGGAACTCTCAGCTTTCGAACACGCAACGGTTCAGTGTATTATTCAACGATGGGTTGATTCATCAATTTCTAAGACCGTGAATGCACCGAAAGGGTATAGTGTTGAACAAGTTGAAGAATTATATAGTTATCTTTATAAGAATAAGGCCAAAGGTGGAACGGTTTACGTTGATGGAAGTCGTGATACGCAAGTACTGACTTTAAAGAGTGATCAAGCCTTTCCAAAACAAATGGCAATTTCTGAATTGGGTATTGAAATTGAAGAGCAAAAACCGAAGACATCGGATAGTCAATTGCATCTTCGTAGTAAAGTTGGAAAAAATATTGGTGTTGAAATCGGAGACATTTGTCCTATTTGTCTGGAAGGAACGGTTGAAGACATCGGAGGATGTAATACCTGTTCAAATTGTCATGCGCAGTTAAAATGCGGATTATAGAATCAAGATAACTTTTTAAAACTATTTGAGTCGGTAATGAACTTCTTATTTATCTGAACATAAAAAGCAAAAAGTCATATGTGAATCATTTCTTATCACGTATGACTTTTTTATATTGAAAAATTTGGTTATGATACATTGTTTATAACTGTTGAATACGCAAGTGCATAAGATATCTTATGGAGTAGACTGTAATATCAATTAAAAAAGCCAGTCGAACCAAACTTTTGAAAGTACTTAATCAGTTTAATTCTCTTTGGTTAAGAGGTAAACCATTTTTTTATGTTCGATATTGGCGTCTAAAAAAATATCTCCAATACAAGTAAATCCTATTTTTTCATAAAAAGGGATCGCTGTTAGTTGTGCATCTAATATGATTCGATCGACTTTCTCTTGTCGCCCGTATCGAATAATTTCTTCCATTAACGCTTTTGCATGCCCTTGACCTCGATAAGAGAGAAGGGTGCAAACTCGTCCTGCCTTGACTTCGTGATCAAGTCGCTTTGCTCTTGCCGTGGCAACGGAAGTCGTCCCATCATAAGATAAGTAGACTAGATACTCATCGTCAAGTAAATCAAATTCTTCTTCATAACTAACCGATTGTTCTTCAATAAAGACCATTTTTCGTATGCGATAGCAAGCGATTAATTCCTCTTTTGTTTTGACTAGTTTAATCATTAGTGGCCTCCTAGGTAAATAAGAACCAAAATTCCTATTGTTAAACAATAAACGCCAAAATATTTTAAATTATCTTTTTTTACTAAGTGGAAAAACAATTTAAGAGCAAAATATGTTCCTAAAATACTCATAAAAAAGGCTCCAATATAACCAGTCCAATACGTCGTTGTCATATTCATATCAATCATTCCAAGAATCATAGAAGCCAGACTAATGGGTAAATACATCATGAATGAAAAGCGAAGTGCTTTGGTAAGGTCTACCTTATTGGCAACGGCAATTGATGTAGTGGCTCCTGAACGACTAATGCCTGGAAGAAGCCCAATGACTTGAGCAAGACCCATAAACACACTATCAAGTAAAGTGACGTCGTCTTTATCAGCTCGTTTGGAAAAATAACTAATAAAGAGTAAGAGAAGACCCGTGATAATTTCACAAATAGCAACCGTTAGGAGTGTCGATAGGTGTGCATCAATGGTTGGTTTTAAGAAAAAGCCCATAATGGCAGCGGGAATGGTTGCAACTACAACAAACATTGCATATTGGAAATCCTTTTTTCGCGTTAAATCATGTTTGAATAGATAGAGGCAAAACCCCGTGATGATATCTTTTAAAAACAATCGATAAAAGAAAACAATGGCAAGAAAGGATCCAAAGTTGACCCAAATATTAAAATTGATTTCGTCAGGGATTGATAATCCAAAAATGTTACGAAATATAATAACATGACCACTAGAAGATATGGGTAAGGGCTCGGTTACTCCTTGAATGAGTCCTAAAAGAATGTATTTAATCCATTCTGTAAAACTTCTTGTTAGCATAGTCGTCACCTCTTGTAATAGTATATCATAAAATAAATCGTTATTCCATCTCTTGTTTTTAAAATCATGAATTTTTGAATGAATGCTAATGAATTATTAAGTTATTTGTGCTATAATAGAAGAATGAAAGGACTGATCACGATGTTATTAACACAAGCTTTTACAAATTTAATGTTATGGTTACTCATTGTACCTCTGGTATTGATTTTCGGCTTAATTATTGTTGCCCTTGTTATTCGTATAATAAAACAAACCAAATACTATGGCCCCAATAGGGCCCCTAATAAAGATCCTGAACAAGTCACAGAATTCATGGATGCTTTTGGTGGAAAAGACAATATTATATTATGCACAAAAGAAATGAGTCGTCTTCATGTAACTCTCAAAGATGTTGGGTTAATGAAAGCAAGCAAATTACAAGAATTAGGAGCCACGGGTGTTCTTATCGTTGGTGATGTTGTTAAAGCTTCCTTTAACGATCGCATTGATTATGTATATGCGCTATTTGAAGAGGTCCATTCTCATGAATGATATCGCACTAGAGACTTTGAAAGTATTGGCGGTAGAAGCCATTGATGAGGCTCAATCGGGTCATCCAGGGATTGCTTTAGGAGCTGCTAGTATTGTTTATACATTGTATACTCGTCATCTCGTTGCGACTCCTATGCGATCACATTGGATAAATCGCGATCGGTTTGTATTATCTGCAGGACATGGATCTGCTCTTTTATATGCTAACTTGCATTTGGCTGGATATAAAATATCTATAGATGATTTAAAATCATTTCGTCAATTAGGAAGTGTGACTCCAGGTCATCCTGAAGTAGACGTAACAGATGGTGTAGATGCGTCCAGTGGCCCATTGGGTCAAGGAATTGCGCAAAGTGTGGGTCTTGCGATGGCAGAGGCCCATCTTCATGCTAAGTTTCCATGTCAAATCAACCACTATACTTATTGTTTATGTGGAGATGGTGATTTGCAAGAAGGAATTGCTAATGAAGCAATGAGCCTTGCGGGTCATCTACAGCTTAATAAACTCATTATCTTATATGATTCAAATGACATCCAACTTGATGGTCCAATTGCTAATGCTTATAGTGATGACATTGAACAAAAAGCTCTTGCAATCCATTGGGCTTACGAGAAGGTGGAAGATGGAACCAATGTGGATGCGATTAGTGAAGCCATTAATCGGGCTAAAAATCATAATCGTCCCACTTTTATTGAAATTAAAACAATAATTGGGTTAGGAGCTTCTAATCAAGGTACATCTTCAGTACATGGATCTCCATTGAAACACGAAGAGGTTCTTGAGATGAGGTCGTCATTGGGTTCTGTTCGGTTTAATGCTTCTAAAGAAGCAAAAGACGCTTATCTACTTCAAAAAAAGATATCTGATCAACAATATAACCAATGGGCAAGTCAGATTACTTCAGAATTTGTTGAATTTTTAGGACAAATTCCAACCGTTGATTTGGTGATTCCACCCTTTGAAATGGGAAGCAAAATGGCTACTCGTGTATCAAGCGGGAAAGTGTTACAAGCTTTATCCAAGCGATATACCAATCTCATTGGCGGGTCGGCTGATTTATCAGCATCGACTCACATTGCTGGAGCAGATGGAATTTTTAGTCCAGACAATCGGCTTGGACGAAATATTAAATTTGGAGTTCGTGAACATGCCATGGCAGCGATTGCCAACGGTATTGCTTTGCATGGTGGACTTGTTCCCTTTGTGAGTGGATTCTTTGTCTTTAGTGATTATATGAAACCAGCGATTCGCTTATCCGCGTTGATGAAGTTGCCCGTTTTATATATCTTTACTCATGATTCGATTGCTGTCGGAGAAGATGGTCCAACCCATCAACCCATTGAACAACTAACGATGCTACGTAGCATTCCGGGGTTAGATGTAATCCGTCCTGCGGATGCCAATGAAGTCCGTGCTAGTTATGCATTTGCTCTAGCCTCACACACTCCTGTTGTTATCGTTTTGACTCGTCAAGAGTTGACAACCTTTATTCCAATTGAAGACATTGATTTGAATAAGGGAGCTTATATCCTCACCCATGATGAGGAAGATATTGAAGGAATACTTATTGCTAGTGGATCAGAAGTGGCCTTAGCGGTTGCCGCTAGTGATGTTCTTTTATCAATGGGGCACACAGTTCGTGTGGTCAGTCTACCAAGTAGTACTCTTTTTTCAAAACAATCAACCGCCTATCAAGAAAAAATTCTTCCGTTGCATATTAAAAAACGGTTGGCTATTGAAATGAGTGATGGAGCTCATCTATGGCGATATGTGGGATTAGATGGTGATGTTGTGGGATTATCTACTTTTGGGAAAAGCGCCAAAGGTAATATTTTGACTGCAGAGATGGGGTTTACCGTTGAAGCTCTTGTTAAAAGGTATCTTCTTCTTAGATAACTAGAAAACTTCGTTTACTCATTTATAATGAATAAACGAAGTTTTTTACATCTTTATTAAGTTGAGTATCTATTGGAAAAAAATGACAAATATGGTATAATAAATTAATAAATAGGAGGAAACAATCATGGATTTTTTAAAAATAGTCGAACCTTATCAAAATGCATTATTACACGACTTGCAACAACTATGTCGTATTGATACCACTCTTATTGAACAACCCGATAATCTGGAAGCTCCTTTTGGACAAGGATTAAGGGATGCACTGGACTATATTCTTCGATTAGGGAAGGCGATGGGGTTTAAAACCAAAAAAATTGATCAAGTCGCTGGATATATTGAATATGGTGAAGGCCTAGAAATAGTGGGTGTTCTTGCTCATTTAGATGTTGTGCCAGCGGGAGATGGATGGCGAGTTCCTCCTTTTAGTGCGACGATTGAGGGCGATCGATTGTATGCTCGTGGGGCGATGGACGATAAAGGACCCCTTATGGCGTCTTTGTATGCTTTGAAATTATTAAAAGATAATGCTATTCCGGTGTCTAAACGGATTCGGATTATCATCGGAACGGATGAGGAAACATCTTGGCGAGGAATTGCAAAATATATGGAAAAGTGTGAAATTCCTAGCGTGGGTTTTTCACCTGATGCGGAGTTTCCTATTATTTATGGAGAAAAAGGTATTCTTTCAATTGACTTGTTCAGTGATTATAAAGATGAAACGTTGGTATCACTTATTTCAGGAGATCGTTACAACGTCGTTCCAGAAACGGCTACAGCGGTTTTGTTAGGTAATCATGAAGAACAATTTCTTTCTTTTTCTAAAGCAAATCTTTATCATGGAAAAGCTGAGGTAAAAGGAAAAGAGACTCTTCTTAAAATGTTTGGGAAAAGTGCACATGCCATGGAACCTGATGCGGGTGTTAATGCGTTGTTACATATGATGCAATTTTTAGCGTTGAAAACTAAAAATCCGCTCGTAAATTTTGTTGCTTCTTCATTAAAAGATTCTCGTTTTCGTTCAATGAATCTTGCTTTTTCAGATCCAGAAATGAAAGATCTCACTGTCAATGTTGCATTAGCTGCAATTAATCAGCAAGGTGGCCGAGTTGGACTAAATCTTCGATATCCGATTCATTGGGATAAAGAAGCATTTATTAAACGACTTCAAGAAAAAGCAGGAAGCGTTAAAGTTAAAGTGATTAAAGATAGTGTTCCTCATTATGTAGCCAAAGATAGTATTTTTGTTAAAACATTACATGAGGCATATATTAAATATACAGGTGACAGAACCAGTCCACTTATGACTATTGGTGGAGGTACTTATGCTCGTGCATTCAAAAACTGTGTTGCTTTTGGAATGCTTATGCCAGGTCGTGAAGAGGTGGTTCATCAAGTGAATGAATACTTAATTATTTCTGATCTCATGAAAGCAACAGCCATTTATGCGGAAGCAATGAGTGCTCTTGCGGTGATGCCTCTTAAAGCGAGGATGTAAGATGCGATTACGATATGTAAAAAACGCTATGGAAACGATTCTTGCTCATCCTGATTTGGTAATAGTCAGTCCCGAGGAGCATCGTGGAATTTGGCGAAAATTACATCCGATGGGTGAGGTATTACACTTAGAAATTGGAATGGGTAAAGGGCAATTCTTGATTGAAATGGCCA
>Ga0172378_10000193_pt1 | contig 50151 bp, 54 predicted proteins | sample GrowelOW332metaG_FD_119755 | JGI IMG/M metagenome (GOLD analysis project Ga0172378, IMG submission 119755) | Groundwater microbial communities from an aquifer near a municipal landfill in Southern Ontario, Canada - Pumphouse #3_1 metaG | ecosystem: Environmental > Aquatic > Deep subsurface >...
AGTGATCACAGCTGCCAAAAGCTGCTTAGTCATCTAATAAATCCATTTGTTTGGCAAGTTGATACAAATTATTTGAGCGATTACCACTGCGGCAGAACATCAATACTGGTTTTGGTAATTCATTAAAATGATTGGCAAAAGCACGTACATCTAATTCGCTAATTTGACCTGCCACAACGGGCTGATATACGTAGTCAAGACCTGCTTGACGCGCAGCTTCTTCAATTTGGGCGCTGGTAGGTTGCTCGGGGCCACCTTCAAAGTCAGGACGGTTGTTAATCACAGATTTAAAGCCTTTTTCAACCACTTGGCTAATATGCTCTGCGCCAATTTGACCTGCAAAACCGACTTGATCGCTCATGCTTTCGCTCCATTATAAGATGTATAGATAATGAGATATAATAGCATTATGCTGAAAACACAACCTTAATCTGTTGCGGTTTTTACAAGCAATTACAGCAAAACACAGCCATTAGCATGGGGCGCTTATGTATCGTTACTTCGTTGAACCGCTGTATGTGAAAAGTGATAAAGAGGTATTGGCAGCGGATTTTTATCACCCTGAAACGAAAGTGCCACCTGCTGTGATTATCATGGCACATGGCTTAGCTGCCTTACGTCAGTTTAAGTTGGTTGAGTATGCCAAAGCCTTTGCCACGGCAGGCTATGCAGTGGTGCTGTTTGACTATCGGTATTGGGGTGGGAGTACAGGGCGTCCGCGTGAATTGGTCTCAATCAAGCATCAGCTGCATGATTGGCATGTAATGATTGAGCATGTCGCTGCACGTAAATCAATTGATACCAACAAGATGGTATTGTGGGGCACAGGCTTAAGTGGTGGCTATGTGTTAAATGTAGCCGCAGAATTACCGCAAATTCGTGCTGTCATGGCCCAAGTTCCCTTTGTTGATGGGGCGGAAACGGCCAAGCAATATCCCTTACATACACTACCCAAGGCTTTAAAGCTCTCTAGCCAAGATTACATGGGCGCAAAAGTCGGCTTGGCCCCCAAATATCTACCTGTAGTTGATGCACACCAATTTAGTTTTTTTAATGGCAATGAGCAGCATCGCGATTATCTGTCTATTGTACATCCTGATTATTACTGGAGCGGTCAGATTCCAGCTCGGGCATTATGGCAATTAATACGTTATCGACCTATCACCGACGTGCAGCATATTCGTTGTCCGGTTTTGTTTATCGCAGCCCAACACGATGCACTGGTGCCGATTGATGTCAGTCGCGACTGTGCCACGCGCATTGCACCGTATGTACAGTATCATGAGTGGCCGATGCAACACTTTGATATTTATCATTCCCCATATTTAGACCAAGCCATTCAAACGCAAATTGCCTTTTTAGATCAATATATTGGAGTTTCATCATGATTATTGTTTGCCCGAGCTGTCAGGCTAAAAACCGTGTGCCTGAAGATAAATTACAGGCCAATCCAAGTTGTGGTCAATGCCAAGGTCAACTCATTCCGCTTGCACCGATTGATTTAAATGAACAAAATTTTGGTCAGTTTATTACAAGCAGTGATTTGCCCATTTTAATTGATCTGTGGGCTGAGTGGTGTGGTCCATGTAAGATGATGGCACCGCATTTTGCCAAGGTCGCTCAGTCTTATCCAAATGTGGTGTTTGCTAAGATTGATACTGAAGCCAATCCACGTTTAAGCAGCGCCTTTAATGTGCGTAGTATTCCAACACTTGTGTTGATGAATAAAACCACAGAAATTGCTAGAATAAGCGGTGCACTACGATCTAGTGAACTACAACAGTGGCTAGATCAGCATCTTCATGCCAATACTGGGAGCTAATGTGTCAGATCTCTTAAAGCCAGAAGGGACTTTATCTCTTCAAACTATTGCAATGCCAGCCGATACCAACTGGAGTGGTGACGTTTTTGGTGGTTGGATTGTATCGCAAATGGACTTGGCAGGTGCAATTCATGCAGAACGTTTCTCTAAAGGACGTTGTGCCACCATCTCAATTAACCAAATGACTTTTTTGGTGCCTGTAAAAGTGGGTGATGTCATCACGTGCTATACCAAACTGTTAAAAGTGGGTAATACTTCATTGCAAATGCAAATTGAAGTGTGGGATAGCCATGACAGTTCACGTCCAGCGCGTCGTGTGACTGAGGGAGTATTTACCTTTGTGGCTGTAGATGTCAAAGGCAACAAGCGTCAGATTCCTGAGGATGTCAAGCAGGCGTGGCAAGCAAGTCAAACGGCTTAAGCGTTAGCGTTAAAAAATCCCGCAGATGGCGGGATTTTTTTTATTTAGTCTTTAAAGTTATTAAACTGTAATGGTAGACCAAATTGCTGTTCTTTTAAAAACGCCATGACTTGTTGCAAGGTGTCACGCTTTTTATCCGTGACACGGATTTTATCGCCTTGAATTGACGATTGCGCCTTAATGCCACTTTCTTTAATGGCTTTGTTAATTTTTTTGGCAGTGTCAGAATCTAAACCGTCTTTGAGTTTAATGACTTGTACGTAATTTTTGCCAGAAGCCGCTGCTTTTTGTGGGTCAAGCGCTTGTACGTCGACTTTACGCTTATAGAAGTGGCTTTCTAACATGTTGTACACTTGTTCACACTGGAAATCACTTTCAGTCGAGATTTTAATCTCTTTCGATTTTTCGTTGAGCTCAATTGAAACGTCCTGACCACGGAAGTCAAAGCGCGTGGCAATTTCTTTTTGCGTGTTTTGCACCGCGTGATTTACTTCAAATAACTCTAATTCAGATACAATGTCAAAAGAAGGCATAGTTTAGACCTTTACAAATGGAAAGAATATCTGAGATGCTAGGGATGTTTTCTTCATTTGCCAAGTGTTGTTTACATCAAAGGAGTGCACAATGATCCGTAAACAAGAAATTACAACATTTGAGTTCCCAGAAAATGCAGTGATCTGGGATGTTCGTGAACCAAGCTCGTATGCAGAGGGACACATTCAAGGTGCGATAAATCAGCCTATTGCCAATTTATCAGCAGAGAGCCTAGCTCAAGTGGCAGCGGATCAACCGGTTTATATTCTATGTGGTGGTGGCAGTAAAGCTCCGCGTGCAGCAGAATTATTAGAAGGTTTTGATAGTTCACGCGAATATGTCGTGCTAATGGGAGGCACTCGTGCTGCTCGTGATGCAGGCTTTACCTTAGAGCAAGGTTAAAAAAAAGCGCCGTGAGGCGCTTTTTTTATGCAGGTTTAAAATAAGGTTTTTTAGCCTTAACTTTTTTATAAAAACGCGTCACTTGCAATTTTTGACGTAATGTTTCTGGCACAGGGCAGGCTTGTTTTAAAATTTCAGCCACTAAGATCTCACTACACAGTGGCGCAAATAAGAAGCCTTTAGAGCCTAAACCGGCAAGGGTGTAAATCTGTTGTTGATCTTGTACTTTGCCCAACAGTGGAAAATAATCCAAACTTTGTGCACGTACCGAAGCACGACCTTGCCAATGTTCAACATCCATTAAATTGTCTGCATAAGCTGGTGCAACGCTTTTAAGCAAATTCAGATTGTGTACATGATCTTCGGCTAAGACTTCGCTATCCTCACGCTGAGGATAAAAAGAGGCGCCTAAAATTAGCTGCTCTGCATCTAACTGCATGCAATAACCACCATAACTATAGGCTTGATCTAAAGCCAAACTATGCTCGGCATTATTAAGCCAGCTGACTTGACCACGAATGGGTTTTAAAACTGGATAATTGTCAATTAAAGCCGCACTTTTAAGTGCACTACACACAATGACATGATCAAATTCACCCAAGCATGCTTGATTGGAATAAAGTATTGGGCATGCATCAGTTGTGATCTGTGTAATGTGAGCGTGCTGAAGTTCAATTTGTGGATGCGCTAAAATTTCTTCACATAATAGGTGCGGTGTAATAGCAGCCGCTTGATGTAAGGTTAAACTTGCAAGATCTGTAAAACGATCTTGAGTTTGAGTACTTAAGACTTGTTCAGGATACTCCTGAGCCAGATCTAACAGCTGTTCAGGATTTTTTAAGGCAATTTGATTGACTGCAATTGGGCGATACGCCTTAAATTTTGCATAATGACGCATTGCGTGTTGCCATGCTAAGGTCATCAAATGTTCATGCGCTTGTTCAATTGGACACAGCTTAGGATTCAGTAATGCCAAAGGATTACCTGAAGCGCCACTTAAGGCTGTATTTGCCTCAAAGATGGTGACAGCATGCCCGCGTTGGGCAAAGGCCCATGCTATGCTTAAACCGGCAATCCCTGCGCCTACCACAGCAATACGCCGTGAGGTGGCAAGTGGTTTTTCTATATTTTCTGTTGCGGGCCAAATACCTTTGAGCATTTCGCGTTTGTGTTTAAAGCCGCGTGGTCGTGAAATTTCAATGCCATGCTGTTTAAGACCGCGTTTAAGCACGCCTGCCACGCTAAATGAGGCGAAGGTTGTGCCTACATCGGATAAGCGTACAAGATGGCTTAAAACTTTATCTTCCCACATATCTGGGTTGCAAGAAGGTGCAAAGCCATCTAAAAACCATGCATGTACTTGATGCGTTTTAGGAATAACTGGAAAAACGTCATGTGCATCGCCGAGCCATAAATCTAAGCTAAAGCGCTCATTGGGGAAGTTTAAACGATGGCAACCTGCAATCGGTAGCGGATACTGCGCTATGAGTTGCTCAGCCAAAGGTGCAAGTTCTGGCCACGCTTTTAAAGCACGCTCTAAGTCATTTTTCGTCAGGGGGAATTTTTCCACCGAAATGGCATGCAAATGACTGTTGTTGATTGGGCGTACCTGTTGCCACAATTGCCATAGCGCTAAGATATTTAAGCCTGTACCAAAACCGGTTTCACCGACACAAAAATAACCATAGGCCTGTAATTGAGCAAGGCGCTGGCTTAAATCGTTGCCATTTAAAAACACATGCCGCGTTTCAAGTAAGCCATTGTCTTTAGAAAAATAGACATCGCCAAATTGTTTAGAGACAGGGACTTCAATCCCATCGACCAATTGCCAATCGAGATCGGCTGTTACAATGCTGTATGACACAAGCAGCGCTTCCTTCAATCAAAATTACCACTGACGACGGCGTTTATTGTAGATATAGCCTGCTAAGACAAAGCCTAAAACTACCCCAACTACCATGGTCACTGCACCATATAAAAACATTTGCGCGCTACGTTCTGCTTGCAGAACTTGTAACTGTACGCCTAGATTATCGTTTTTAAGTTGTAGTTCTTGGTTTTGGGCTAAGGCTTGTAAATTGGCACGTTCAAGTTGTTGTAAACGTGTTTGTTGATCTTTGACTAAGGCTTTAATAGCTGCTTCTTGTTGCGCTTTGTTTTTAGTGGCATCTAGGCTGGTTTTGCCTGTGGTTGGGGTATTGGCGGCCCCTGTAGGCGGTGTGGTGGGACGCGTGGCCGGTAAGGTGGCTGGTGGGCTTGTGGTCGTCGTGGTGGTATCTGTGCTAGGCACAGTAGAGGGTGTTTCTAGCGCCCATGTAAAAGAGCTGAATAAACAAAGGGTAATTACACCACAGACGACACGCATAAGACCTTATCCTTTTGGGAATGCTTTATTAAATGGCTTTACGTCAATATGAGCGTAAACACCTTCACGTAAAAATGGCTCTTCGGCTAACCATGCATCCAATGCTTCACGGCTATCAAAGTCCACAATAATGGTACTGCCATAAAAACCTGCTTGTAGATTACTTGGGTCTTTTGGCATTGCACCAGCCACAATTAAACGACCTTCATCATCTAATTGCTGTAAACGTGCAAGATGTTCAGGGCGTGTGGCAAGACGTTTTTCTAAGCTGTCTTCTTGATCTGTGCAGCTCACGACAAACAATGGCATGTGATGTCTCCAAAGAGTGATTATGTAGACGATTTAAAGTATTTACGTAACAAAATAAACTGGGCAATGATAAAGGAAAACATCACGATCATGTCACCAAATGCGGTGAATTCGCCCCAATATTTGCCATCTAAAAATAAATAGGCAAAGAAACAATGTAAAAACGACATCAAGGCAAACATTGCAGCCCATGCGTAATTGAGTTTCATCCAAGCTTTGGCACTTAAATCAAACACAGGGCCAAACAAACGCTGAATCAGTGGACGACGATCTTTCATAAAAAATGGCGACAATAAGAATGCACCAGCAAAGACTAAATTCAGTAATACAGCTTTTAAACGAATATAAAAATCATCGCTCAGCATTAAAGTCACGCCACCAAAAATCACCGTCATAAACAACACAATCCATTGTTGCTTATCAAGGCGGAATTTTTGCATGACAAACATCACGCCGTAAACGACTAGCATCGAGAAGATTAAGCCGGTGGTTGCCACTAAAATATTGTTGTTATCCACACCGCCTGCAGAACCAATCAATTGTAATAGCGGGTGTTGAGTATCATTAGGTTCGACGGTTTTATATAAATAAAAGAAAATAATGAGGGGCACAAAGTCTAAAAGTGCTTTCATGTTAGAGTATCTAAATCTGAGCAAATGAATGAAATGTAGTATAAGTGATGGAAGGCGTAGATTTACATACACACAGTAATATTTCTGATGGAACTTTGTCACCGTCTGAACTGGTTCATGCCGCCTTAGAAAAAGGCATTCATACCTTGGCGCTCACTGATCATGACACCATGGATGGTCTAGCTTTAGCGCGACAAACCGCACAAGCCTTAACGCCTCCAATCAATATTATTTCAGGCGTTGAAATTTCCAGTCAATGGTCACGACCTGCCACCAAAAAGAGCTATAGCGTGCATATTGTGGCGCTCAATATGCAACAGCCTGAACCCTTGTATATGCTGCTTGAACAACAAAAAATCATTCGTGCCCAGCGTGCTAAACAGATTTGTGATTTGCTGGTGCCGTTAATTGGGCAAGAGATTTATGCTGATGTTTTAGCTAAAGTCGATGGGATTGCTGATCGGGTCACGCGTAGTCATATTGCACAAACTTTAGTAGATAAAGCAATTGTCAGTCGTGCCCAACAGGCCTTTGATAAATACATTAAAGAAGGCAAAAAAGCCTATGTCAAATTTGATGGTTTGGGTTTGGAAGAAACTATTGAGGTGATTCATGCCGCAGGTGGTTTTGCCGTGTTGGCGCATCCGACTCGTTATGATTTATCTGCCACCAATATTCGTTATTTGATTGAGATTTTTGCTAAATTTGGTGGTGATGCTGTTGAGTTACCGCCTGCGATTGAACCGGCATCTACACGGCAAATGGTGGATCGTATGATTGCCGAGTTTAATTTAAAAGTTTCGGTGGGCAGTGATTTTCATGGTGCCAATATGCCGTGGATTAAACTGGGTCACATTCCACGGCTTAAAGATGGGCAAGTTGGAATTTGGGAAAGCTTTGTTTAATCAAGCCCTATTAAAGTAAATTATGATCTTGGGCTTGAATCGGCGGTGGCGTCGGTTTACCTAAAGTGCCAAGTAACTCAATTTCAATGGTACGCACCATGGCATCAAGCGGTAAGTCGTTGCTTTGGGTGCCAAAAGGTTCTTCAATTTCGGTACTTAAAGCATCTAAACCTAAAAATGTATAGGCCAAAATACCCACCAATAAAGGTGTGGCTAAACCAATGGTGGAGCCTAAACTAAACGGCAATAAAAAACAGAAAAAATACACGGTGCGATTGAGTAACACAGAATAAGCAAAAGGTACTGGAGTGGTGGCAATACGATCACAGCCAGTTTGCACAATGCTTAATTCCATGACATGTTGATTCATTTGACTATAAATAATGTCAGAAATTTCACCTTCTTTAAGGGCTTGCATCAATTCCCATTGAATCAAACTTAAAGTGTATTGTGGTGCATTGACTTGTTGGTACAGCTGTTTAATGGCCTGTTGACTCATACCACTGGTTTCGACCAACGCTGTGGGATTAGCAGTTTGATGGCGCAAACGATCGCGTAATACGTTGGCAAATAAAATCACATGCTGAATCACCCGTTCCCGCCGTCCTTGACTGAGCATACGGCAATCACGGTCAAAGTGGCGTGCATTGGCAATTAAAATGCCCCATAACTTACGTGCTTCCCACCAACGGTCATAACACGCACTGTTTTTAAAGCCTAAGAAAATAGACAGTGCCACACCTATTAGAGTAAAGCCAGCTAAAGGCAATTCAGGAAAATGAAAGTAACCGCTATAGGAGAGTCCACCCACAATCGCTGAGATCAGCATCACAATACCAAGAGGAGGGAGAACTTTGGGTAAGATGGTGCCACGCCATGAAAATAGCAGCTTGAAGATGTTCATTTGCTCGCGGACAATCATGAGGCAATATCGTGACAAGGATGTATTGATCTTCAATATTTCTCAATTTTTTGTCAATAGATATGCGCCTAATTAATCAAGAAAACAAGCAATTACAGCAATTGATGTTCGGCAAATGAAAAACTGCTATCACGGGCAATAATGCAGTGATCAATCAGTTGAATTTCTACCAAAGCACAGGCGCTTTGAATGTGCTGTGTTAAATTCATATCGGCTTTTGAGGCACAAGCTTGGGCAAAAGGATGATTATGTGCAATCACCAAATGTGTGGCATGCTGAGAAATGGCAAAACGTAAAATTTGATTGATTGAAACAGCACAGGAATTTAAGCCACCAAAGAATAATTTTTTAAAGGCAAGATGACGCAATTGAGCATCTAAACACAGCACAGCAAAGACTTCACGCGTTTCATCTAACAGTTCAAAGCGTAGGTATTCTAATAAACTAGTTGAATCATGAAGGTTGATCGGTTGTTGCTGCAATTGCTGCGTAATATAGCGTTTACCGAGTTCTTTGACTGCCATGAGTTGGGTATATTTACTGGGTCCAATGCCATGTAGCTGTGATAGTTGCTCAAGGTCGGCATTTAAAATATGGCTTAAATCACCAAAATGCTGTAACAAATGTCGGGCTAACTCAACCGCAGAGCAACCTTGTGTGCCTGAGCGTAAAAAAATCGCCAAGAGTTCTGCATCGGATAAACTTGATGCACCATATAAAATCAAGCGTTCGCGTGGCCGTTCTTGCTGTGGCCAATCTTTAATCGTATTTTTCATTTTATTGTACTTCTTTGGTCTTAGATGTTGAGCGCCCAATAGTGCAGTCACTTGGGTGTTAGATTATTTAATGCTATTGTGAGCGCCACTGCAACACAAAGGTAGCCGGTGCGTGAGCTTTGATCTAAGTGTAATTTCAAATAAAAATATTCTATTGGCGGTCACAGGCGGCATTGCTGCATATAAGAGCGCAATTTTGGTTCGTCGTTTAAAAGATGCCGGATTTAATGTTCGTGTGGTAATGACTGAAGGTGCACAAGCCTTTATTACGCCTTTAACCTTTCAAGCCTTATCTGGCAATCCAGTACATACCCAATTGCTTAATCCCGAAGCTGAAGCGGGGATGGGGCATATTGAATTGGCACGTTGGGCAGATTTATTGCTGGTTGCGCCTGCAAGTTGCGACAGCTTAGCCAAATTTGCTGCTGGTTTGGCTGATGATTTACTCTCGACCTTGTATTTGGCCACTAAAGCCCCAGTTTGGGTAGCGCCTGCCATGAATCAGCAGATGTGGGCGGCTAAAGCCACGCAACGCAATTTGCAAACTTTAATTGAAGATGGCGTGCATGTGATTATGCCGGATGCAGGTTCGCAAGCTTGTGGCGATGTAGGCCTAGGTCGTATGCCTGAACCTGAAGATTTAGCCCGCCAAGTCACGGCTTATTTTCATCAAGCACAACGTGAAATTGCCGAAAAATTCGGGTTATTGGCTGGTAAGCATGTGGTGATTACCGCAGGTCCAACCCGTGAAGCGATTGATCCGGTGCGTTATATCTCCAATCACAGTACCGGTAAAATGGGTTTTGCTTTAGCTGCTGCTTGCTATGCCGCAGGGGCCAAAGTGACCTTAATTGCAGGGCCGGTGAGTTTAGATACACCAAATGGTGTGGCACGCATTAATGTGCATTCAGCGCAAAAAATGCTTGAGGTGAGTTTAGAGCTACTTGAGCAAGGCTGTGATATTTTTATTGCGACCGCTGCGGTTGCCGATTATCGCGTGGCAGAAGTGGCCGAACATAAAATTAAAAAGTCAGGCGATGAACTGCAAATTGCTTTAATTAAAAACCCAGATATTGTCGCCACCATTGCCCAACAAGCCAAACGTCCATTTATGGTGGGCTTTGCCGCAGAAACACGTCATGTGGAAGAATATGCAGCCGGTAAGTTGGTCGCGAAAAAACTGGATATGATTGCCTGTAATGATGTTTCACGTAGCGATATTGGTTTTGCTTCTGATGAAAATGCCATGACGGTATTTTTTGCCCAAAACTACCAAATGCCAAAACGTGATTTAGAAAAAGCCTCGAAACAAGAGATTGCACAGCAATTGGTTGAGGCTATGCATGATGCGCTGCATCATTTAGATCAAAAGAAAGCTCCCTTTGCTGATTAAACTCGTAAAAAAAGCCCGCAAGTGCGGGCTTTTTTATTCAGCATTTAAGCTTGACCTTCAGCTGCCGCTTGCGCGCGCTGTAAGTTGGCTTCAAATTCTGCATCAAAGTTAATTGGCGTTAACAATAATTGCGGGAAGCTGCCTTTAGTGACCATATCGTTCACCGCTTCACGTAAAAACGGGAATAAAATGTTCGGGCAGTATGCACCGAGTAAATAAGGCAGACGTTCTTCTTCTACGCCATCAATCAAGAAAATACCCGATTGTGTTACATCTACGATAAATGCAGTTTCGCCTTGGTTATTGGCTTGAACAACAACTTTTAAAGACACTTCAAAATGCGTCGGGTCAATTTTCTCAGCAGAAGATGACAAGTTTACATTCAGTTCTGGTTCCCATGCTTTGGTAAATACAGCAGCGCTTGGTACTTCAAATGAAATGTCTTTGCTATATAAACGCTCTAAAGCAAGTTGCGGTTGTTGTTGTTCGCTCATGATTTAATCCTTAAAAATAAATGAAAATTATGCCAATAATTCGTCAAGTTTGCCTTCACGATCAAGCGCATACAGTTGGTCAAAACCACCAATAAACTGATCGTTAATGAAAATTTGCGGCACAGTACGATGGTTGGTACGCTGCATTAGTTCTACGCGTACTTCTGGTGCTTCTTTAGATAAATTGATTTCTTTATATGCAACGCCTTTACGCTCAAGGAGCTGTTTTGCGCGAACGCAGTAAGGGCATACAGTTGTTGAGTAAATTGTGACTTCAGCCATGCTGTTCTCCTTGGAGTTATTTTGCTTTAACCAATGGCAAGCCTTGCGCTTTCCAGTTGCTAATCCCACCGTCTAAGCGGTAAGCGTCATTGTGACCGACTTGTTGTAAGGCTGTACCTGCCACTTGACCTAAATTACAGATAAACACCAATGGGCGCTCAGCTGCTTTTAATTCTTCAATGTGACTTGTGAGTTTGCTGTAAGGAATGTTACGGCTGCCACTGATGTGACCTTCACGGAAATCTTTGGCATCACGTAAATCAATCAACATGGCATTTTGTGCTTTGACTAAAATACCTAAGGATTGAGCCGAGATTTTGCGACCGCCACGTTTGCCTTCAATCACGAAGAACAACACCAACAGTACCGCAAGGGCACCAAATAAGAAGGGGTGATTCCCCATAAATTCGAACCAACGTTCCACAAGTCACCTAAATTAAAAATATAAATTGCCCAAAGTATAGCTGATTAGATATGGTGATCAAACTCAGCGCTTCAAGCTAAAAGTTGATGTTGGTATTAATTTTTTTGATTGGCTTCTTCGATTTCATCAATCAAACGTAAATAACTGTCTAAACGGCGTGCCAAAATTTCACCGTCTTGCACCGCTAAACGTAAAGCGCATTGCTTTTCGTGTTTGTGGGTACAGTTACGAAATTGACAATAGCCCAAGCGATTTTCAATTTCAGGGAAGCCTTGCTGCACTTTATCAGCGTCTAAATGCCACAAACCAAACTCACGGATCCCCGGTGAGTCAATTAACGCGGCACCTTCACCAAAGCCAATTAAACGCGTTGAAGTGGTGGTGTGTTGACCCAAAGCTGAGTTTTCAGAAATGATATTGGTCTTTTGTGCCGCATCTGGAACAATGGCATTAATCAGTGTGCTTTTACCTACACCTGATTGACCGACAAATGCTACAGTTTCGCCGGCTAAACGTTGTGACAATGTGGTTAAATCACCATCGGCACGGCATTGCAGCACTTCATAGCCTAAATCTTGATATTCTTGCAGCAGGGTTAAAATGGCGTCATTTTCTTTGAGCAAGTCAGATTTATTCATCACCAACAGTGCCGGAATATCAGCATCGGCACAGGCCACCAAATAGCGGTCAATTAGGCCCGGTGCTGGTTCAGGCAGGGGCGCAAACACAATCACAATTAAACTAATATTGGCCGCCACAGGTTTGACTTTATGATAACGATCAGGGCGTGTAAGCAGTGAGCGACGTGGTTGAATCGCAGTAATAATCCCTAAACCGGTATTCGGATCGGCTTGCCATTTCACACGGTCGCCGGTGACCAATAATTCTAAATTGGTACGGGTATGACAACGCCATACACTGTCTATTTCAATGGCTTTCCAAAACGGTTCAGGCTCACCGTCTACCACCACAGGTTTTTCAGGATGGACATCTGGCAGCGACAAAGCTTGCACTTCAAGCTGGCGACCATAATGTTGTACCACCAAGCCTTCTAAATCATTTGAAGTATCCAGCTCTTCTTGGCGTGTTTTGTGTTGTTTCTGAATTCGGCGTTGCTGCTGTTCAGTTAAACGACGTTTACGAATTAAGGCCATTCACATCCTAAAAAAACCTAAAACTGAGAAAGGCAAAATAGCATGAAGCAGGGGGCAAGTTACAGCACTCGGGCAATAAATTTGCTACTATAATTGTTTTTTAACCGAATAAGATTGCACATTTATGAGCAGCACCCCTGACACTCGCCTCATTTGGATCGACCTTGAAATGACAGGTCTAGATACCGATAACGACCAAATTATTGAAATTGCAACCATTGTGACCGATGATAATTTAAATATTTTGGCTGAAGGTCCTGTGCTTGCCATCCATCAATCATCGATTAAGCTAAATGCCATGGATGAGTGGAACACGCGTCAACATGGTCAATCGGGCTTAATTGAACGCGTGCGCCGTAGTAAACTCACCGCGCGTGATGCTGAATTACAAACACTTGAGTTTTTGAAAAAATGGGTCAGCCCAAAATCGTCACCCATGTGTGGTAACTCGATTTGTCAGGATCGCCGTTTTATGCACCGTTTAATGCCGGAGCTTGAACAATTTTTCCACTATCGTAATTTAGATGTATCAAGTGTCAAAGAATTAGCTAAACGCTGGCGCCCTGAAATTATGCAAGGCTTAAAGAAAAATGCCTCGCATTTGGCGATGGACGATATTCGTGATTCGATTGCAGAACTGAAATATTACCGTGAATACTTCTTCATTATGAACAAGTAAAATAAAGAGGCCATGTGCCTCTTTTTTATTTACAAAAATAAATCGCTTTGCCATCGGTTGTGCATAAAAACTGCTTAAACTAAGTAAAGCTTCAGTTTAAAAGGGCAACAATATGCAAAGTAATAACCCAATTTTGACCCGTGTTGAGGTCAGTGGCGACTATAGCCAACCGATGACGGTACAAGGTGCGATTCAAAAATCAGTATTGTTAACCGTGATTGCCGCCGTGCTGGGTTTAGGTTTATTTTTCTACACGATGCTGACTGGTCAAGCGGCAATTGCGTATGCAGCAGCCATAGTGGGTGCCATTGGTGGTTTGATTTTGGCGTTAATTGCTACATTTAAACCCAATACTGCACGTATGCTGGCCATTCCTTATGCCTTGTTTGAAGGTGCGTTTTTAGGCGGAATTTCGGTGATTTTTCAGCAAAAATTTCCAGGTGTGCCATTACAAGCTTTACTGGCTACTTTTGTGACCACTTTGGTGATGTTTGCTTTGTATCGTATGGAACTGATTCGTGCTACGGAAAAATTTAAAGCGGTGGTGATGTCGGCAAGTTTAGCGATTGCCATGGTGTTTGTGGTACAAATCATCATGAGCTTGGTGTTTGGGTCAAGTATTCCGTATGTGTTTGAAAGCAATTGGCTTGGCATTGGTTTTGCCGCTTTTGTGGCAGTGATTGCCTCGTTAAATTTAATTTTAGATTTTGATTTAATTGAAAGCGGTGCTGCTCAGTATGCACCCAAAGCTATGGAATGGGTATCTGCCATTGCCTTATTGGCCACTTTGGTTTGGATGTATTATTCATTCTTACGCTTATTGAGTTTGATTCAAGGCGATGACTAAGCTCCATAGATCAAATTTAAAATCGCGCAGTTAAGCGCGATTTTTTATGGCTTTTGCATAGATAGTGAAAAAAAGATGCATTATGCAATTTCCCAAAGCCTTCAGAGTTGGCATTATGCTGTTAAATTATTTTAAGAGAGAAGTCACATGTCACAAGGACTATTGGCAGGTAAGCGTTTCTTGATCGCAGGGATCGCCAGTAAATTATCGATTGCATTTGGTATTGCCCAAGCCCTCCACCGCGAAGGTGCAGAACTTGCCTTTACCTATCCAAACGAAAAATTAAAAAAACGCGTGGATGATTTTGCTGCACAGTTTGGTTCAACTTTAGTTTTTCCATGTGATGTTGCAAGCGATGCTGACATCGACAATGCATTCTTAGAATTGGCGAAGCATTGGGACGGTTTAGACGGTGTGGTGCATTCAATTGGCTTTGCACCTGCGCATACTTTAGATGGTGACTTTACCGATATTACTGACCGTGAAGGCTTTAAAATCGCGCATGACATCAGTGCCTATAGCTTTATTGCGATGGCGCGTGCAGCGAAGCCATTATTGTTAGCACGTCAAGGTTGTTTATTGACTTTAACTTATCAAGGTTCTGAGCGTGTCTTACCAAACTACAACGTGATGGGCTTAGCCAAAGCATCTTTAGAAGCGGGTGTACGTTATTTAGCATCAAGCTTAGGTGCTGAAGGTATTCGTGTCAATGCGATTTCTGCCGGTCCTATTCGCACGCTTGCAGCATCAGGCATTAAATCTTTCCGTAAAATGTTAGATGCCAACGAAAAAACTGCACCATTACGCCGTAACGTGACCATTGAAGATGTCGGTAATGCTGCACTTTTCCTATGCTCACCATGGGCAAACGGGATTACTGGTGAAATCTTGTATGTAGATGCAGGCTTTAACACCGTAGGCATGAGCCCTGAATTAATGATGGGTGACTAATTCCATCTTGTTTAAAAAAAGCACCTTTTTAGGTGCTTTTTTATGGCTTAAGGTTAGAATAAATTTTTAAAAACGACAACTTGGGGAAGCTATGTGGTTTTTAGGGCTTGTGATCTTAAGCGTTATTGGCTTTGGGATATGGTTATATCAGCGTAAATCGCCTGTGGAACGGGATCAGCAGGTCTTAAGTGATGCCTTATGGGTGGATCAAGTGGATGCTGAATTGGCGTTGGCAAGATCTTTGTTTGAGGGAAAAAATCCTGATTACGAGCGTGCCTATACCTTATTACAAAATTTAAGTCAGCAACATGAATTGCCTGAAGCCTATATGTATATGGCCTTTATGCAGCAACAAGGTTTAGGGCGTCCTGTAGACATCAGCGCTGCCAAAGCTTTACTTGAAACTGCACATCAACGCGGTAGTGATGAAGCAAGTTACTATTTAGGGCAAATCTGCCAAGCCGAGCAAGATAATGCCAAAGCCTTATATTGGTATCAATATGGTGTGGCGCGTGGTAATCCAAATGCGCAATATCAGTTGGCTGAATTTTATTTACACGGTATTGAAGTTGAACAGGATATAGAAAAAGCACAACATATTTGGATGGATGCGGCCAAAAAAGGGCAGGTAGAAGCGCAATATCGTCTGGCTGAATATTTGTGGCAAGGACAATATTTTGCCAAAGACCAAGTACGCGCCAAACAATATTTACATCAAGCAGTCCAACAACAACATCCACATGCGATTGCTTTGTTTAAACAGATTCAAGAGACCCAAGGCTTTAATACAGATCACAGCATTGATTTACAATATTTAAAACAACAAGCTTTTGCAGGTGACCAAGCAGCACAATATCGCTATTGTTTGGCTGTACTTAAACAACTGCTAGATACAGAACAAAACGAGGCAGTCATAGCGCTGCTTCAACAAGAAAGCCAACAGCAAAAAGCCTATGCCTTAAGTTTACTTGGTAGTGCCTATTATCACGGTTGGGGCGTGAGCGCCAATACACGCCAAGCGTTTCAATATTGGACGCGTGCCGCAGCCAAAAATGAGCCGATTGCCTTATGTAGCCTTGGGTTTTTGCAACAGCAAGGAATTTTACTTGAGCAGCCAAACTTTGCGCAGGCATTGGCTTTGTATCAACAAGCGGCACAAACAGGAGAGGTTGCTGCCCTGTGTTTATACGCTGAATGTTATTTGAATGCGGTAGGCACTGCTGCCAATCCCTTACAAGCGCAGCAATTATTGAGCACTGTTGCTAAGAATTTTTCAGTTGAAGTGAATACAGCAGCCGATGCTCTGTATGTTTTGGCTTTATTTTACGCACAACCTTTACATGTATTTACTGATCAAGACAAAGCCAATCATTACTTACAACAAGCTGCTAACATGGGTTCAAGTCAAGCCATGCTTGATATTGCACATGCCTATTTAAATGGTCAATCTGGCTTTGATGTCGATTTAGCCCAAGCGCGTGCATATTTTGAATTTGCTATGCAGCATGGCCATGTAACAGCACAAACTCAGTATGCCTTATTGTTGTTAGATGGACACGGTGGAGCGCAAGATCAAGCCCAAGCCTTTGAGTATTTACAAGCAGCCGCCCAACAAGACAGCTTAGCCCTGACCCATCTCGCCCGTTGTTATGAACAAGGTTTGGGTGTGGTGGTGGATCTGCCACGCGCTTTGTCGCTTTATCAACAAGCGATTGCTCTAGGTGAGCCCGAAGCCTATTTCCATATGGGACGTTTGTATGCGCAAGGGCATGGGGTGGTGCGTAACATTGATCAAGCGTTGGAGTGGCTTGAACAAGCCAAGCATTTAGGTCATGTGCAAGCGGCAAAGCTAGCCGACTCTTTACAACAAGAATATGAGTAAAAAAACCGAAGCATTGAGCTTCGGTTTTTTGATCTACAGTTTAATTTTTAAGTGGTGAACCACCTAGAGTTTGCATTAAAGTCACATACGCGTTGTATTGGCTTTGTTTGGTTTGCACCAAAGACAAACGTGCATTACGGGTAGTGGCTTGGGCATCTAAAACATTTTTTAAAGCAATTGCACCATTTTTATAGCGCACTTGGGTTAAACGTTCGGTTTTTTCAGCCAATGCTACATTCTGTTGTTGTAGTGCCACTTGTCGGTTAAGTTCGGTACGGTTCGACAGCGCATTTTCTACATCGGCAAAGGCTTGATACAAGGTTTGACGATATTGAACAATGGCTTTTTCATAGTCTAAATCGCTAATGGCTAAGTCTTTTTTCATATCGTTATATTGCAAAAATGGCAGACTTAGACTTGCCCCTAAAGCTAAGGTTGGATTTTGCAATAATTGCGTTAACGACGTGCTTGATGCACCTAAATTGCCGGTTAAGCTAATCGATGGATAATAACTGGCTTTGGTGGCATCTTTATTGGCTAAGGCTTTACGTAAACGTAACTCAGCAGCTTGTAAATCTGGACGACGCGCGAGCAAACTTGCCGGTAAACCTGCCTCAATATTGGGTAGTTTGAGTGTTCCTAAACCTTTAGGTTCGGTGATGCTCAATTGTTGTACTGGGCGATTGAGTAATACGGCAAGCGCCGTGCGTGTTTCAAGCAATTGCTGCTGAATTTGACTTAAACTGGCACGTTGGCTTTGTAGGGCTTGTTCCGCTTGAGTCACTTCTAAGCCTGAAACCGCTCCTGCACGATACTGACTACGCACCAAATTATAGGTTTGTTGGGTGCTATTTAAATTTTGCTCCGACACAGCGAAGCGTTCATTTAAATAGCCCAACTGCCAATACAATTGCGTGGTGGTGGCAATCAAACTTTGTGCCGTGGCTTGTAAATCTTGTTCGGTGGCCAAAGCCTCCCAACGTGCCGCTTCAGTTTGACTGGCCAAACGTCCAAATAAATCTACTTCGTAGCTGACACCGCCACTTAAAGACACACCGCGAGCGCTATCTTCACCTGAATTTAAGTCAAAATTGTGTCCTGTAGAGACACTTGAATTGACCCGTACCCCTTGGCGATCTTGGGCTAAACCTGCTTGTAAACGTGCTTGTTGTAAATTGATACCCGCCACGACCAAATCACTGTTGCTGGCTAAGACCTGCTCTACCAACTGATTTAAGTTGGCATCATTAAACAAAGTCCACCAACGATCTGCATAAACATCGGCATGAATCTGATCAGATTTTTTGGCATTCAGCGCAAAACTTTGTGGTATATCCACCACAGGCGCTTGATAGGGGGTCTTAACCACCGCAGCACAGCCTGTAAATGCCGTGCCGATCAGTAAAGCTGTGCAGAGTTTGGAAAGCTTCATAAACATTACCTTATTCACGAGAAAGTGCATCTACAGGGTTGAGACGGGCAGCATTACGTGCGGGGATAAAACCAAACACAATCCCAATTAAACTGGAGCAAACAAAGGCTGCTACAATTGAGGTGGTAGAGTAAACCATTTGGAAAGTTCCACCGGCAAAATGGGTAATCAGCTGACCAATGCCAAGTGACAGTAACACACCCAACACACCACCTAAGATACACACTAAGACTGCTTCAATTAAAAATTGCTGCAAAATATCGCTTTGGCGCGCACCGACGGCCATTCGCACGCCAATTTCTTGAGTACGCTCGGTGACCGACACCAACATAATATTCATCACGCCAATACCACCCACCACCAATGAAATCACCGCAATTGCTGAAATCAGCAAGGTCATGGTTTGCGTGGTTTGTTGAATGGTTTCACGAATACTGTCGGCATTTTGGGTAAATACATCTTGTGCGCCGTGACGTTGGGTTAATAAACTTAAAATCGCATTTTCGGCGGTTGCACTTGGGTATTCATCTTTTACCCGTACAATAATTTGACGCACATTCGGTTGGCCCAACATACGACTCATGACGGTTGAATAAGGTAAATACACGTTAAGTGTATCAGAGCCACCCATCGCACCTGCTTGAGCATCGACGACACCAATAATACGACTTGGTACACTGCCCAATAACAACACTTGTCCAACAGGATTGCTACCATCGCTAAAAAAGGTGCGTTGCGTATTGGTATCAATCACCACATCTTGGGTTTGTTGATTGACACTGGCACGATCAAATGGCTGACCCGATTGGAAAGTTAAGCCTTTAACGTAAAAGAAGTCTTCGCTGACCCCATTGACCGTAGTGGATGCTTCAGTATCTTTAAAACGCCCTGTGACGTTGGTATTAACTGATGGACTTACACCGTCCACATAAGGTTGTTCGGCTAAGGCATCGGCATCGGCGGGAATTAAGGTTTTGGCTTGGGATGACCTTGAGGTATCGCCAAAGCCTCGACCTTGGAATACGGTAATGGTATTGGTACCTAAGCTACTAATATTTTTTAAAATTTGTTGCTGTGATCCGTTACCTAGTGCCACCACCGAAACTACCGAGGCAATCCCGATAATAATACCCAACATGGTTAAAAAGGTACGCATACGATGCGCATTCATGGCCAGCACCGCCATACGGAAGGCTTCACCTAAACGGTCAAACACCGCTCGAAAACTTGAGGTTTTCTTCTGTGGGGCACGGTTTAGGCTTTGTTTTTCAAAGCCATCATCAATTGCGGGTACATTGGCACGATCAGAAACAATATTTCCGTCAGAAATTTCAATGATTCGGGTGGCGTTTTTAGCGACGTTTAAATCATGGGTCACCAAGATAATGGTATGCCCTTTGGCATTGAGCTCACGTAAAATACGCATCACTTCAATACCACTGTTTTTGTCTAATGCACCAGTGGGCTCATCGGCCAAAATGACATCACCGCCGTTCATGAGGGCGCGGGCAATTGACACCCGTTGCTGTTGACCACCTGAAAGTTGACTTGGACGGTTTTGGGTTTTTTCGCTTAAACCTAAATCACCGAGGAGTTTCACCGCACGTTGATGACGCTCTTCACTGTCGTGACCGGCATAAATGGCAGGCACTTCAACGTTGCCTGCTGCGGTTAAATCGCCAAGTAAATGGTAGCGCTGAAAAATAAAACCAAAATATTCACGGCGTAATTGTGCCAATTCATCGGCTTCAAGTTCACGTGTTTCACGCCCTTTGACCTGATAACTGCCCGACGTCGGTTTATCCAAACAGCCTAAAATATTCATTAAGGTCGATTTACCCGAACCCGATTGACCGACAATGGCCACCAATTCGCCCGGATAAATTTCTAAATTGACCCCTTTTAAAATCTGGACAGTGCCTTCACCTGCAGGAAATTCACGCACCAGATCTTTAACCGCCAACAGCGGTGTTTGTGTCTGGCTCATATTACATTCTCATTGGTGGGCCACCGGCACCGGCACGGCTGGTACTGCGTTTAGCAGCATCATTTGAGGTGTCTGCAGCATCTGCAATCACGACTTGGTCGCCTTGGTTTAAGCCACGAATGACTTGGGCATTAGCACGGTTATTTAAACCAATTAATACTTGTTGAGGTTTGGCTGTACCGTCAGCTTGCAACACACGTACCATGGCAACAGACGCTTGACCTTGATCAACCAACGCTTTTTCTGCGGCATTTAATTCTAAACGAGCAGGGCGTTCACCTTGTGGACGCTCTTGGTTGGTACGCTCGCTACGTTCAGGGCGAGGTGGGGCATTTGCTGCACGTGCCGGACGGTTAGATGCTTGAATCGCAGATGCTGGAATGGTTAAGGTATTACGCGCTTCATTTAATACGATATATACTTGTGCGGTCATATCAATACGCAATTTGCCATCTTCATTAGGTACATCAAATAACGCGTTGTAATACACTGCTGTGCTTGAAGATGAGCTTGAATTGCTGGTTTCGGTATTGATTGAATTGGGTGCAGGTTCAACCTGACGCAAAGTGGCGTAGTATTTCTTCTCATTGTTTCCAAGGGTAGTGAAATACACCGTTTGACCTTCTTGGACTTTCATCACGTCTGCTTCAGAAATTTCAGCTTTAACGGTCATGGTATCTAATTTGGCCAATTTCACAATGGTTGGCGCACTTTGATTGGCGTTTACGGTTTGACCTTCTTCAGTCACGATCGCCACCACGGTACCATCCATGGGTGCCACAATTTGGGTATAGCCTAAGTCTTCTTTGGCTGTGGCTAAGGTTAAACGTGATTGCTCAATTTGCGCGTTAATGGCAACAATTTCTGCTTGCGCAGTTTTATAACTTGCCATTGCGCCTTCAAGTTCGGCTTTCGAGGTGGCATCTTCAGCAAACATGGCTTGTTGACGACGATACTCGGCTTCGACCTTAGCTAAATTGGCTTGACGGACTGCCAATTGGGCTTGTTGATTTTTAATGCTCGCTTCTGCGGTTTTTACATCATTTTTTTGACGCACAGAGTCAATTTCAGCAATCAACTGACCTTGTTTGACTTGATCGCCAAGTTCTACATACATTTTTTTAACTTGACCTGAAACCTGCGCACCAACACTCACCATTTTAGTGGCTTCTAAAATGCCTGTGGCTAATACAGAGTCTTCAATGTCACCCTTGGCAACGCTTGCCGTAATATATTGCGGTGCCTGCTCTTTAGGGCTAAGAAAATACCATGCAGTGACCGCTATCGCTGCGGCACAGAGCAATGCGAGTAATATTTTAATCGGTTTTATTTTGACCATGAGCAATATGATTTGTTCCAAAAATTGCTCAAATTATATGTCTGAAATAAGGATAAAGCGTGGATATTTTTCACAAATCGAAAATCATTCTTATTTGTTACGTGTTAAATAAGCGCTGTCCACAGATCAAAGCAATGGCTTGTTGAATCAAGTGTTCGGGATTTTCATGGCCTAAACCTTTCACCGCACTATCAATACGTAATAACACATCTGGCCATGTTAAAAAATCTTGTGGATTTAAACGGCGTAATGCCTGTTGGTATACGGCCACTTTGGTCTTCCAAATCCCCAATTGCAATGGGTTATGCGGCTGTTCAAATAGTTGCATCAGCAAACGCATTTCTTTACTGACACTCCATAAAATTAAAGTCATGGCTTCGCCTGAGGCGACTAAATACTGAAAAATTTTGATCGCTTGGGCAAGATCACCTTGCAACATCGCATCGCTTAAATCAAAGGTGCTATAGCGTGATTGATCTTGTAAGCAAGCTTGCAGTTCAGCAATGCCAATGGTTTCAACTTCAGCAAAGGTATCAGCAACTCGCATTAGACTGTTTTTAGCGGCCAGTAAGTTATGCTCGTGATGCGCCTCTAACCATGCCCAAGCATCTGTATGCAGTTTAAGACCAAGTTTTTCAGCTTCGACGCTTAAAATTTGCTGCCGATCTTGCGCATAGTTGGCGGTTAAAGCCACTAATGTGCCATTGGCATCAAGGGTTTGAAAAAACTTAGTTTTTAAACTGGCACTGTCTTGCTTCGGCATCACGATCAGCAACAGATTTTCGTTACTGTCACCTTGCAATAAATAATTGTCTAACTGTTTTAAGGCACTGGCATCGGGCTTAATATTGCCATGTACTTCAATCGCCAGTTGGGTTGCAAATAAAGACAAACTATTAAGCGCACTAAATACAGTTTTCCAATCGCCGACATTGCTTAAATCATAACGCTGCCGCTCAATACCTTGAGCCTGCCAATGCCGACGAAAAGCGTCTAGTAGATTTTGTTCAAGCAGCGGTTCTTGACCATGCAGCACCCAAGCGCCACGCGCTGATTCAATACGTTTTAAGGCTTGCAGATAGTCAAGTTTCATAAATTACTGAGCAGCTTGGGTTTTAGGTAAACGGTTAGATGAAATCTGGCGCACAATTTGCTGTGCCACATCATCCACCATCACCTGATTTAAATATTTGTTTTCTTGGTCATCGGTGTTGACGGTCGCCAAGTCATATTGATAGGTACGGGTTGCAATCACGGTACGTGGTTCGGTTAAAGCATTGCCTTGTGCATCTTCAATACGAAAGGTCACATTTAAACGCAATAATACTTCAATCAGTTTGCCATTGAGTTCTAAACGACGTGGAGTATAGTCCAACACACGCAATACATAAGCGTCCGATGAATCGCTGAGTTGTACGCCTGCTGTGCCTAAATAAATGGCGAGTTTTTCTTGTAATAAGTCACTGTCAGGGTTATTGGGTAACACAAGATTCATTTTTTGATAAGCCACAGGCGCAACACTTGGATTGGTGCCTTTTAAATGAAAACCACAACCGGTTAAGCTTGCACCAAGACCACAAGTTAAAACAATTGCTGCTAAACGTTTGCCTAAATGCATGCGTTGTCCTCTGTTATCGAGTTTAAATTCTGTGGTGATTGTAAATTCAAAGCCCGTTGACTGGCAACGGGCTTTGTTTGGGAATTGTGAAATCCTCAGAAAGAGCAGGATTAAACCACCAAGTTGACTAACTTGTTTGGTACCACGATTTCTTTCTTGGTTGGACCAGTTAAAAATTGCTGTACTTCAGGCAACGCTTTTGCCAATGCCAAAATGTCATCTTTAGAGATGTCTACAGCCACTTCTAATTTGCCACGTAACTTACCGTTGACTTGAACCACAATGGTTTGGGTATTACGTGTTAAGGCAGATTCGTCCACGCTTGGGAATTGAGCAGAAGTTAATTCAATTCCAAACTCAGCCAATAAAGTTTGGGTTAAGTGTGGTGCAAATGGGGCAAGTAAAGTTAATAGCGTGGTGATTGATTCACGTGCCACAGCCACGTCATTATCATCTTTGGCTTCAAACTTATTGTTGGCGTTAAGCAATTCCATCATCGCTGCAATGGCAGTGTTAAATGCATGACGACGTTCGATGTCATCACCCACTTTTTGGATGGTTTCATGGGTTTTACGACGTAAATCTTGTGCCGCAGTAGAGAGCGTAGCCTTGTCGATATTTGCAGCAGTGTTGCCTTGTTCAAGGAAGCTTGTGGTTAAACGCCATACACGTTTTAAGAAACGGTTTGCACCTTCCACACCAGCGTCAGACCATTCAAGCGATTGATCAGGTGGAGCCGCAAACATCATGAATACACGAGCGGTGTCTGCGCCGTATTGGTCAATGATTGATTGAGGGTCGATACCGTTGTTTTTCGATTTCGACATTTTTTCTTGACCGCCAACGATCACATCTAAACCATCTTCTTTATATTTGGCAGACGTGATACGACCTTTCTCGTCTTTTTCTAACTCGATATCCGCAGGGTTAAACCACGTTTTCTTACCTGAATCTGCTTCACGGTAATAGGTATCAGCAAGCACCATACCTTGAGTTAACAGATTAGTGAATGGTTCGTTACCTTGAACTACACCTTCATCACGCATGAGTTTATGGAAGAAACGTGCATAAAGTAAATGTAGAATCGCATGTTCTACACCACCAATATACTGGTTCACAGGCAACCACGTTTGACCTGCAGCAGGATCAACCATACCACCAGTAAAATCAGGCGATGCGTAACGCGCGTAATACCAAGATGATTCTACAAACGTATCCAATGTATCTGTTTCACGACGTGCGTCGCCGCCACAGCTTGGACATTTGGTTTCATAGAACTCAGGCATTTTATTGAGTGGGTTACCAGAACCATCTGGCACCACGTCAGTTGGCAGTACTACAGGAAGTTGATCTTCAGGTACTGGCACTTGACCACAGGTTGGGCAGTTAATCATTGGAATTGGACAACCCCAATAACGCTGACGAGATACACCCCAGTCACGTAAACGGAATTGAACTTTTACATTTGCAAGACTTTGTGGTTCAAGTTTTGCTAAGAATGCATCATAAGCCGCTTCAAAATCTAAACCGTCAAATTCACCTGAATTAACCAGTTTACCTTCTTTAGAGCCGTACCATTCTTGCCAAGTTGTTGCATCAAAGTCTGCATCATCTGCGCCTTTGGCATTAATGACTTGCTTAATGCTTAAGCCATATTTATTGGCAAACTCGAAGTCACGTTCATCGTGTGATGGAACCGCCATCACCGCACCTGAACCGTAAGACATCAACACATAGTTGGCAATCCAAACCGGAACTTCTTCACCTGTTACAGGGTGTTTTACAAACAAACCTGTTGCCATGCCTTTTTTCTCAGCAGTGGCAAGATCCGCTTCGGCAACTGAACCCATACGGCATTCTTCAATAAATGCTGCCAATTCTGGATTTGTTTCAGCAGCTTTAAGTGCCATTGGGTGTTCTGCTGCAACTGCAACATAAGTCACACCCATTAAGGTGTCGGCACGCGTGGTAAATACAGTTAAACCATCTGCATAAACATCGGTATTTGCTGAAGGGAAGGTGATTTCCATACCCTGTGAGCGACCAATCCAGTTACGTTGCATGGTCAAGACTTGTTGTGGCCAACCGTCTTTTAATGTATCTAAATCGTCTAATAATTCTTGCGCATAATCGGTAATGCGGAAGTAGTACATTGGAATATCACGTTTTTCAACCAATGCACCCGAACGCCAACCGCGACCATTTTCAACTTGTTCGTTAGCCAGTACAGTTTGATCGACTGGGTCCCAGTTCACTGTAGATAATTTACGGTAGATCAAACCTTTTTTATACAGCTGAACAAATAACCATTGTTCCCAACGGTAGTATTCTGGTGTACAGGTGGCAAATTCACGATCCCAATCGACTGCAAGACCTAACTTTTTCAGTTGGTCACGCATATAAGCGATGTTTTCAAAAGTCCATTTTGCCGGCGCAACTTGATGGGCAATCGCTGCATTTTCCGCAGGTAAACCAAAGGCATCCCAACCCATAGGTTGCAGCACAGTTTCACCTTTTAAACGATGAAAACGGCTGATCACGTCACCAATGGTGTAGTTACGCACATGACCCATATGCAGCTTGCCACTTGGGTAAGGGAACATCGAGAGGATATAACGACGTGGACCTTCTACAGTGTCGGCAACTTTAAAGGCTTTGTGCGATTCCCAGTCTTGTTGGACTTGAGGCTCAATCGCACTGGCTTGGTATTCTGAGTCAATGTGAGTAGTCATATACGTAATACAAAAGAACGGTTAAAAATTTAAGCCACAGCATAGCGCAAAATGCACCTAAAAGTGAATTTTAAGCATGGCAAAAATTGCCTTACAGACTTGTACGGCCTTGCTCAAGTGCTGCGTTGGCTTCTTGTTGCTGCTGATCCATTTGATTTGGTGCAGCTTGAGGTGGAGTATTGTGACTTGGATTGCTTGGTTGTGCCGGCGTAGTCACCTTACTTTGTGGATGATGATAGGTGTCCACTTTAGAGAGCTTTTTGGCATTTTTAGGGGGTGGTGTAGTGGTGTAATGGGTGGAACCGTGTTGATCGACCCATTTATAAAAACTTTGCGCCATGAGTGCAGAACTATTGCACATCAACGCCGTGATCAGCAGTAATTTTTTAATCTGAATGGTTTGAATAGCCATGATTTTCCCCTTCAATAATGTACAGTGTTAAAGCTTAAGCTTGTCAGGTTGATGACAACAAAAGCACAATGTGTAAGATGATAATTTTTGATTTTAACGTATTTTATTTAAACAATTATGGCTTTTTAGATGTCATGGCCTGCGCCATAAAATTTTTATAACTGTGTTTTGGTATTATATTTATTTATATCATTCATATAAATAAATTATTAAAAAATAATTTCTGAGTCATTTTAAATAGTTAGAGTATTGGATTAAAAATACACAACAAGTTTATTTTTTAAGCGCATGGCAGTGAATGCAAAAAAAGCCAATTTTTCAACTTGACTTTGTGGTTTGAAACTACAAAAATGCTGTCTTTAGTTTTATATGTCTGAATTCGATCACCCTTCGAATGAATACATCTTAGCAATGGACGTTTTCTCTAGCCGAGAAGATGCACAAAGCCAACAAAATATGTTTATCCCAACATGTTTTAGATCCTTTAGTGCTCAAACAGCCAATGGATCAGATTTTTTTCTTATTGCTATCAAAACTATGAAATATGTGTGCTATAACAGTGCAGACAATGAATGAATGAAAGTATATACGGTCACAAAAATCGTATATCTTAAAAATATTAGGGTGAATCACGTTGGAACTTTTATCTGGTGGTGAAATGCTTGTTCGCGCATTAGCGGACGAAGGCGTTGAACATGTTTTTGGATATCCAGGCGGCGCAGTACTTCATATTTATGATGCGCTTTTTCAACAAGAAAGAATCAATCATTACCTCGTACGTCATGAGCAAGCAGCAGGTCACATGGCCGACGCTTATTCGCGTGTCACAGGTAAAACTGGTGTTGTTCTCGTAACATCAGGTCCAGGTGCGACCAATACTGTAACGCCAATTGCAACTGCCTATATGGACTCAATCCCAATGGTGATTTTGTCAGGTCAGGTTGCAAGCCATTTGATCGGTGAGGATGCGTTCCAAGAAACCGATATGGTCGGTATTTCTCGCCCAATCGTAAAACACAGCTTCCAAGTGCGTCACGCCAGCGAAATTCCTGCCATTATTAAAAAAGCATTTTATATCGCAGCGTCAGGTCGTCCGGGTCCTGTTGTGGTTGATATTCCAAAAGATGCAACCAATCCTGCAGAAAAATTTGCTTACGAATACCCTGAAAAAGTGAAGATGCGTTCGTATCAACCACCACACCGTGGTCATTCAGGTCAAATCCGTAAAGCGATTGAAGAATTATTAAATGCTAAACGCCCTGTAATTTATACAGGCGGTGGTGTAGTTCAAGGAAATGCTTCTGAGCAATTGACTGAACTTGCGCATATTTTAGGTTTCCCTGTGACCAATACCTTAATGGGTCTTGGTGCATTCCCGGGTAACGATGAACAATTCATCGGTATGCTCGGTATGCATGGCACATACGAAGCCAATATGACCATGCATAATGCAGATGTAATCTTGTGTATTGGCGCGCGTTTTGATGACCGTGTGACCAATAACCCTGCAAAATTCTGTCCAAACGCTAAAGTCATTCATATTGATATTGACCCTGCAACCATTTCAAAAACCATTATGGCGCACATTCCAATTGTGGGCGCGGTTGAGCCAGTACTCAATGAAATGTTGGCGCAGTTAAAACAATTAAATGTGTCTAAACCAAATCCAGAAGCACTTGCTGATTGGTGGAAACAGATTAATGAATGGCGTCAAGTTCACGGTTTAAAATACGACCTTCCAACTGACGGTAGCATGAAGCCACAACAAGTGGTTGAAGCATTAGACCGCGTGACCAATGGTCAAGCCATTATTACTTCTGACGTAGGTCAGCATCAAATGTTTGGTGCGATGTACTACAAATATCGTCGTCCGCGTCAATGGATCAACTCAGGTGGCTTAGGCACCATGGGCGTAGGTTTACCATACGCAATGGCGGCAAAACTTGCTTTCCCTGAACAGCAAGTGGTGTGTATTACCGGTGAAGCATCGATTCAGATGTGTATCCAAGAGCTTTCTACCTGTAAGCAATACGGCTTAAATGTCAAAATCTTGTGCTTAAACAACCGTGCTTTAGGTATGGTAAAACAGTGGCAAGACATGAACTATGAAGGTCGTCACTCAAGCTCATATGTAGAGTCTTTACCTGACTTTGCAAAATTGATGGAAGCATACGGTCACGTCGGTATTCAAATTGACCATGCCGATGAGCTTGAAAGCAAGCTTGCAGAAGCCATGGCGATTAACGACAAGTGCGTATTTATTAACGTAACTGTTGACCGTACTGAGCATGTATATCCAATGCTGATTGCCGGTCAATCAATGAAAGATATGTGGTTAGGTAAAGGGGAGCGTACAGCATGAGACACATTATTTCTGTCTTAGTTGAAAACGAAGCAGGTGCGCTTTCTCGTTTAGTGGGTTTATTTTCTCAACGTGGTTATAACATTGAGACGTTAAACGTTGCTCCAACCGAAGACCCAACACTTTCACGTTTAACCCTCACCACCTATGGCGACGACCATAAGATTGAGCAAATCACTAAACAACTCAACAAATTGGTTGAAGTGGTTAAAGTGGTTGATTTGTCTGAAGGTCCACACATCGAACGTGAATTGATGCTGATTAAAGTCAAAGCATTGGGTTCAGCGCGTGATGAAATTAAACGCACCGCAGATATTTTCCGTGCGCAAGTGGTTGATGTCACACCAACCACTTACACCATTCAAATCGCAGGTACAACCGAGAAAATCGACGGTTTTATTGATGCCTTAGCTGAAAACACAATCTTAGAAGTTGTGCGTTCTGGCGTATCGGGTATCGCGCGTGGCGAAAAAGTTTTAACAATCTAATTTAACGAAACATTTTTTTGACAACCTCAATACAAACCTATACAACTAGGAGAGGCTTAACTTCAGCGCAAACGGTTAAGCCATGAGGAACAAAGCATTCAAGCGGAGACAGCAATGCAAATTTTTTACGATAAAGACTGTGATTTATCTATCATCCAAAGCAAGAAAGTAGCGATCATTGGTTACGGTTCACAAGGTCACGCGCATGCGCTTAACCTTAAAGATTCTGGCGTAGACGTAACTGTTGGCTTACGTGCTAACTCTACTTCTTGGAAAAAAGCTGAAAATTCTGGTCTTAAAGTTGCTGAAGTTGCTGCTGCTGTAGCGCAAGCTGACGTAGTGATGATCTTAACTCCGGATGAATTCCAATCTTCACTTTACCGTGACGAGATTGAGCCAAACATCAAGCAAGGTGCTACTTTAGCGTTTGCTCATGGCTTCTCTGTTCTTTACAACCAAGTTGTGCCACGTGCTGACCTTGACGTAATCATGGTTGCGCCTAAAGCACCGGGTCACACAGTACGTTCTGAATACCAACGTGGTTCAGGTGTTCCTGATCTTATCGCGATTCACCAAGATGCTTCTGGTAACGCGCGTAACGTTGCTTTATCTTACGCTTCAGGTGTTGGTGGCGGCCGTACAGGTATCATCGAAACTTCATTCCGTGAAGAAACTGAAACTGACCTTTTTGGTGAGCAAGCAGTTCTTTGTGGTGGTGCTGTTGAACTTGTTAAAATGGGCTTCGAAACTTTGGTTGAAGCTGGTTATGCTCCAGAAATGGCGTATTTTGAATGTCTACACGAACTTAAATTGATCGTTGACTTAATGTTCGAAGGCGGTATCGCGGACATGAACTACTCTGTATCTAACAACGCTGAATACGGCGAATATGTTACTGGTACTGAAGTAATCAACGAACAATCTCGTGAAGCTATGCGTAATGCACTTAAACGTATTCAATCTGGTGAATACGCGAAGATGTTCATCAACGAAGGTGCTTTAAACTACCCTTCTATGACTGCTCGTCGTCGTCAAAATGCTGCTCACGGTATCGAAGTAACTGGTAACAAACTTCGTGCAATGATGCCATGGATTCAAGCAAACAAAATCGTTGATAAAGAGAAAAACTAATTTCTTAAATCAATTGATTTGAATGCGAAAACCCACTCAATTTGAGTGGGTTTTTTACATAAGAAACTTCGTGCCTCACAAATTGAAAAGCAGTGCTTTTCATTCCTTGCGCTTCACTTAGAACAGTGTTCTGAGCTTGCTCATACCATAGATTCAAGCAAACAAAATCATAGAAAAAGAAAAGAACTAATTCTTTGATCTAGCAGATTTTAAATGCTACAAAGACCCTCGTGTAAACGAGGTTTTTTTATTGGATTATAAAAATGATTTTATATAAATATGTAAGTTTTGAAGCAGCTTTAACTATTTTAAAAACTAAGTCTTTGGGTTTTTCTCATTTAGAGGATTTTAATGATCCGTTTGAAGGAACTGCTTTGGGGGTGATTCAATCTGATATAGAAGGTATTTCTTCTGATAGATTTATTCAACAATGCAAAGATAAATTTTCTAGGCGATTTGGTGTTTTATCCTTAACTCGTGCACCACTTAATCCTTTGATGTGGTCACATTATGCAGATAGTTATAAAGGTGTTGTCATTGGGATAGATACACAAAAAGCAGGCCTAGAAGATATTGAAAAATTTATGATTCCCGCACAACGTGGTGAAATCATCTATTTAGCGACCGCACCTAAAAATCCCATTGAATTGACTCAATACGAAATACAGCAGATAGCAGAAGCAATTGATATTGATAAACAAAAGTATGAGGATTTATGTAAAAGAGCTTTTTTGTATAAATCTTTATATTGGGCTTATGAGGAGGAAGTTCGAGTTGTAAAAAATATTTATCCGGCAAAATTTTCTTATCATTCTCCATATAGTCGAGAAAAGATAGTTGATGGACAAATTTGGAAAAGAATTTCTTTAGGTACAAGACCTATTTACACTATCGAGGTTCCTCAAGATGCCTTTGTGGAATTATATATAGGCAAAAATGTGTACGTTGATCAGCGCAGAAAATATCAAATGTCGGGTGAGAAGGTTGAAGATCATATCATTCCGAAATTTGAAGAATTAAGAAAAATTTGCTCAGATAACAATATCAATTTTTATCGGGTTGATGTTGATATTGAACAATGGAAGTTAAAAAGTAGCTTGATTAATAAGGTTACTTAAATGTTAGTGAAGACAATAAAAAGATTAAGTTTTACTTCACTATTTATAGCGAATCTTATGCTAAATTAGCTTTCTCCCAATCTAACTATTTTGAGGTTAAATCATGAAAAAACATTTGCTGATACAATCACTTGTACTTGCTTTACCTGTTTTGGCTTTAACCTCAACGGCATCTGCCAATGATATTAATACAGAATTAAAAAGCATTTATGTACCTGTGCATCGAGTCATGATGTCAGAAGATGGACGTTATTTTTTAGAGCTTAAATCGGGCATTTGGAACCCAAGCGCACGTTTGCATGATCAAGTGTTAAATCAAGATTATCAACTGAGTGGCTTACAAAAAGGCAATGCTATTGAGCTAAAAGGCAGCAATGCTGAGCAGCCAGATTTGCAACTCAAAGGTGAGCTAAATTCTAAATTAGGTAGTATGAGTAGCCAATTGTTACTCGATGGTTGGCAAAGAAAAATCCATTTTCAGCCATTAATCTATGTTGCGAATCGTCCAACTTTTAATTTTAAATTTTATGGTCACAACCTTATTCAACGCGTAGATGTATTACAACGCAGCAATCAACAACTCTACCAAAGTTTGGTGGGCTTTAATGCTGACGCAAGTCAAATGCAATATATCGATTTAAATTTTGATGGCTATTTTGACTTGGCGTTAAAAGCTGCAACACTGGCTGAGAATGAAAACGATCAAAATTATTTATATTGGATATATAACCCTAAAACTGCGCAATTTCAACGTGCAGCAGCGCTGGAAAAACTGCAAGGTACACCGTATGTAGATGCAGTTAAACAAGAAGTTCATTTTGGTACACAGCGCTTTAAAGTCAAAAATGGTTTGTTGCATGCTGTAACGGATTAAAGCACAGGACATTAAACTGTCACAAAACAGGGCTATGCTAGCGGAAAAATAGACAGAATTGGCTAGGTGCATGATGGAACACACCGGTATTGGCAGCCTGTTAAAACAACAAGATTTTCCGGATAGCTTTAAATTTTATTTAAAACAACAGCATCATAATTTCGCCGATGAAATCACTGTTTTACAAGCGTTAGTGCGACCCCGACTTAAAATTGCAATCGTGACAGAAACATGGCCGCCCGAGGTCAATGGCGTAGCACATTCTTTATTGCATTTAAGTCAAGGTTTACAAAAACAAGGTCATAAAATTTTACTGATTCGTCCTGAGCAACGCAGCACAGTGGCGAGTTTTGTGCCTAATAAAGAATGTTTAGTCAAAGCACAGACTATTCCGCGCTATCCGACTTTGCAATTTGGCTTACCGCAAATGCAAAAGGTCAATCAAGCTTTAGAAGAATTTATGCCCGATGTGGTGCATATTGTGACCGAAGGGCCATTGGGCTTGGCGTTGTTACATGCAGCAAAAGCCAAAAATATTCCCATCTCAAGTGGCTTTCATTCACCTTTTCAAGATTTTAGCCGTTTTTTTGATTTAGCTTTTTTGGTCAAACCTATTCAAACGTATTTACGCTGGTTTCATAACAATACTGCACTTACCTGTGTACCTAGTCACGATACCGAAAAAGCCTTACGTGATTTTGGTGTGACCTGTCCGTTGACGGTGGTGGGGCGTGGGGTAGATGTCGAACATTTTAAACCTGAATTGCGCTCTGAACGCTTACGGCAAAAATGGGGTGCACAGCCTGATACGCGGGTCTTGTTATATGTGGGACGTTTATCGCCTGAAAAAGAAATCCCACTGATTATTCAAACTTATAAGCAAATGCAGGCTGCAGGGCAGGCGGTGAAGTTGGTGATTGTAGGCGATGGGCCGCAGCGCCAAGAACTGTTGGCTTTGGCCGCAGACAGTAACATTATATTTACCGGTAACTTATACGCTACAGAACTTGCAACTGTTTATGCAAGCTGTGATGTGTTTGTATTTGCCAGTCAAGTGGAAACTTTTGGCAATGTGGTATTAGAAGCCATGGCCAGTGGTTTACCTGTGATTGCTTACGATTATGCCGCAGCACATTTATATGTGAAGCATCATTATATGGGGTGGTTAGCACCGCTTGGGGATCAACACGGCTTTTGCCAATTTATACAACAATTACCCAATAATAAAACTTTACAGCACATGGGACGTCAAGCCTGTCAACTGGCTGCTCAAATTGGTTGGGATCATCCAGTTAAACAGTTTGAACACGCCTTGTATCGTGTGGCTCGGGAGAGTGTCATGCACACCTAGCCATCCTCGCCAATCAGGGGAAGCAGATGAATTTTAAACGTGCCAAAATAAGAATATTAGCCATGGATTTAAAAGGATGTTTGTATTTAAATCATTTTTCCCACTCACACAAAATTTGTTACTTTTTTCGTGCCATTAGCCGCTTAGGCGATGGCCCTTTTTGGTACACCATGTTGGCCTTGGCATGGTGGGTTCGTGGTTGGGACTTTAGCTTCAGCATTGTCTATGTTTTGCTTGGTACCCTAGTAGGTACGGTAATTTATAAAATTTTAAAAGCCAAAACCATTCGTCCACGGCCTTATCAGGTGCATCAAGTGATTCGTTTAGGGGAGCGACCACTGGATCACTTTAGTTTTCCCTCAGGGCATACCTTACATGCGGTGTTAGCCACCACCGTCATTGGCTATATTGAACCGTTACTATTATTGCTGATGTTACCTTTTACAGTTTTAGTGGTATTATCGCGCATGATTTTGGGCTTACATTATCCAAGCGATGTCATGGTGGGTGCATTAATTGGTGCAGCGGTGGGGGGATTAATTATTCTATGCGCACCGTATTTTGCAGTGCTGCTGTAACATAAAATTTGCTAAAGTAAGCACACATATTGATTTAGGATGAGTTATGGGCTTACGTTGGACCGACACCATTGATATTGCAATTGAATTGTATGAAGCACATCCAGATGTGGACCCACAGTGGATTCGTTTTACCGATTTACATGCATGGATTTGTGCTTTACCTGAGTTTGAAGACAATCCAGACAAATCAACAGAAGGCTTATTAGAAGCGATTCAGATGGCTTGGATTGACGAAGCACGTTAATCAGTACGAAAAAAAGCATTTTTTTTACAGATTAAGCGCAGAACACCGCCTATTATTGGGTATAATGCGCAAAATTTTCATGTCAATTTGACTTAAGGAGCCTATCATGGCGATTGAACGTACTTTATCTATCGTAAAACCAGACGCAGTTGCTAAAAACGTTGTAGGCGAAATCTTCGCTCGTTTTGAAAAAGCGGGTCTTCAAATCGTTGCAACTAAAATGAAACACTTAACTCAAGCTGAAGCTGAAGGCTTCTACGCTGAGCACAAAGAACGTGGTTTCTTTGCTGACCTAGTTGCTTTCATGACTTCAGGTCCAGTTGTTGTTTCAGTTCTTGAAGGCGAAAACGCTGTTCTTGCTCACCGTGACATCCTAGGCGCGACTAACCCTAAAGAAGCTGCTCCTGGTACTATCCGCGCTGACTTCGCTGTAAGCATCGACGAAAACGCTGCTCACGGTTCTGACTCTGTAGCATCTGCTGACCGTGAAGTGAACTACTTCTTCGCGCAAACTGAGATTGCTCCACGTACTCGTTAATACGCAGTATTCAAACCAGATAAGTGTTATTATACTTATCTGGTTTTTTTATTCCTGAAATTTAATTTGTTCACTTCTTGAACATCTCTTCCTCTATAAACGCATGATCTAGGTAATTACACATGAGTACTGAAGTGGTCGCTTCATCTGCACATCTTGATGAAAAGCAACAATCTACGTCTATTCAGACGCATACACCGGTGGAAAAAGTGAATTTACTGGGCATGTCACGTCCACAAATGGAAAAATTCTTTGAGGACATGGGAGAGAAGAAGTTTCGCGCCGGTCAGGTGATGAAATGGATTCACCAATTCTTTGTGACTGATTTTGCCGAAATGACCAATATTTCGGGTAAATTACGCGAAAAATTAGAAAAAATTGCTGAGATTAAAGCTCCAGAAGTGGTGCACAAAAACTATTCTAAAGACGGTACCCGTAAATGGGTGTTCCGTGTCGGTGATGGTGAAGGCTCTTTGGTTGAAACGGTTTTGATTCCTGCTGAACACCGCAGTGGCTTGCGTCGTACTTTGTGTATTTCATCACAAGTGGGCTGTGCGCTGGATTGTTCGTTTTGCTCAACGGGCAAACAAGGTTTCCAACGTGACTTAAACCAAGCTGAAATTATTGGTCAGTTATGGATGGCCAATTACTCGTATATGGAAGATGTGCCTGTACTTGAGCGTGAGCGCTCGGTGACGAACGTGGTGATGATGGGCATGGGCGAACCATTGCTCAACTACGATGCTGTTTTAAACTCAATGCGTACCATGCTGGATGACTTCGCGTATGGTATGTCTAAACGTCGTGTCACTTTGTCAACTTCAGGTGTAGTGCCTAAAATTGACCAAATGGTGAAAGATATTGATGTAGCTTTAGCCATTTCATTACATGCGCCAAATGATGAATTGCGTAATGAACTTGTACCTATTAATAAAAAATATCCATTAGAGCAATTGATTGCTGCATGTCAGCGTTATATTGCCAAAGACGGCAATGAAAGCTCACGTAAACACGTGACTATTGAATATGTGATGTTAGATGGCGTAAATGATAAACCTGAACATGCACAGCAAATGATTAAGTTGTTAAAAGACTTACCAAGTAAAATCAATTTAATTCCATTTAACCCATTCCCGCATGCACCATATGGTCGTTCAAGCCGAAATCGTATTATTGCATTCCAAAAAACTTTGTCTGATGCTGGTTTTGTGTGTACGATTCGTCAGACCCGTGGTGATGATATTGATGCCGCATGTGGTCAATTGGTCGGTCAAGTGGCCGACCGTACACGCCGTGCCGAACAATGGAAAAAGAAAGTTGCAGCGCAAAACGAGATTATGCGTTCGCAAGGATAATTGAATAAGGGGGAACAACGTGGTGACAAAGACAATAAATCAATACCTAAGCTTAGGCCTGATGCTTGTAACGACAGCAATCTTAACCGGTTGTCAAACCACGGCTTCCTCCACACCCTATAAAAAAGATCCAGTTAAATCCATTCAAGTGCGCACCCAACTGGCTGGTGAGCATTTGCGTAATGGTGATTTAGACGCGGCCAAGCGTTCACTTGATCAAGCCTTAGAATATGATGCGCGTGACAGTAACGCCAATATGATGATGGGAATCTTGCTGCAACAAGAAGGCAGCCCGATCAATTTAGAAAAAGCGGAAACTTACTTTAAACGTGCCATTAGCAGTGATGCTGATAATGCTCAGGCACGTAATAATTATGGTACTTATTTGTATCGTTTAGGGCGTTATGATGATGCAATTGAGCAGCTGACAATTGCAGGCGCTGCGCTGGGTTATGAGCAGCGCTACTTAGCACTTGAAAATTTAGGTCGGGTTTATTTACGCAAAGACGATGTGGTGAATGCTGAAAAAACATTCAAACAAGCCTTGTCTGTCAATCGTGATTCGACAATTTCAATGTTAGAGTTAGCTGAAATTTTTTATTTACGTGAACAATATGCGAGTGCGACGCAATTGTATGAACAATTTGTACATCGTGTCGGCTCAAATAATCAAAGTTCACGCGCGCTTTGGCTTGGAATACGTATTGCGCGTGCCAACAATGATTCACTAGGGCAGCAGGCCTTAGTCAATCAAATGCGCGCCTTGTTCCCAAATAGTCAAGAATACCAACGTTATCTGCAATTACAGTACAGTACTGAGGCCGTATGGAAATAAATCCTAATTCATCGCAATCGACTGGTTCAAGCACAGTTCCAAACGCATTAGGAAATGTACAACGTCCAGGTGAGTACTTACGTCAAGTTCGTATCAATCAAAAACGTGAGTTAGCGGATATCGCTAAAGCCTTAAATATTCCTGAAAAAACCTTAGCTGCATTGGAAAAAGACCAATACAAGGCATTGCCTGAAGCAACCTTTATTAAGGGTTATTATCGCAGTTATGCTAAGTTTTTAAAGGTGGATGCCAATAACATTATTCAACGTTTTGATGAAATCTATGCCAATGACACAGGTTTATTGCCGAATCACGCTTTAGATAATTCGCCCATTAAAATTATGGGTAAATTGCCAGGTTCCAACCGTGACCGTAACCGTAAATGGTTAAAGCGTAGCGCTATTGCTGTGGCAGTGGTGATTGTATTGTGGGCTGCTATCGCAGCACTTAAAAATCGTAGTGATGAACCTGAAGCACTCGAGCCTGAAAGTGCAGTTGAGGTGTTATCACTCGATGGTTCAACAGTCGCTTCAACGGGCGATCAGTTGGCATTAAGCTTTAATCGTCCAACCTCGGTACATATTGTGGATTCAACCGGTAAAGTATTACTCACTGGTCGTCAAGCCAATACCGCGACCATTAGCGGTGAAGCACCATTTCAGATTCGTCTAGATGATGCAACTGCGGTGTCATTAAATTTAAACAATGAAAATATTTCATTGTCGCCATATACAGTTAATGGCAAAGCAGAATTCCGTCTGTCACGTTAAGGCATAAGGTAAAGATCATGATCGTCAATCCAATTCAGCGCCGTGCAACGCGTAAGATTCGCGTCGGTTCGGTATATGTCGGTGGTGATGCCCCGATTAGCATTCAAAGTATGACCAACACAGAAACCTGTGATGTGGCCGCGACGATTGCGCAAATCCAGCGCTGCGTGGATGCTGGTGCCGATATCATGCGGGTGTCTGTACCGAGCATGGAAGCTGCCGCAGCCTTTGGTGAAATTCGTAAGCAAGTGAATGTACCTTTGGTGGCCGACATTCATTTTGATTATAAAATTGCCTTAGCGGTGGCTGATTTTGGTGCCGATTGTCTACGCATTAACCCGGGTAATATTGGTTCAGAAGCCAAAATTCGTGAAGTGGTGGCTGCTGCACGTCACCATGATATTTCGATGCGTATTGGTGTGAATGCCGGCTCGCTTGAAAAAGACATTCAAAAAAAATATGGTGAGCCAACTGGTCAAGCTTTGCTTGAATCTGCGATGCGTCATATTGATATTTTAGATCGTTTAAATTTCCATGAATTTAAAGTATCGGTTAAAGCATCGAATGTGTTTTTAACCATGGATGCGTATCGTTTGTTGTCACAACAAATTGATAATCCACTGCATTTAGGTGTAACCGAAGCCGGAATTTACCGCACAGGTTCGGTAAAATCTGCCATCGCCTTAGGTGGTTTGTTAATGGAAGGCATTGGCGATACCATGCGTATTTCATTGGCGGCTGAGCCTGAAGAAGAAATTAAAATTGGTTTTGATATCTTAAAATCATTGAGCTTGCGTTCAAATGGGATTAACTTCATTGCCTGCCCAAGTTGCTCACGTCAAGAATTTAACGTGATTTCGGTGATGCAGCAGCTTGAAGAGCGTCTTGAAGATATTCGTACCCCAATGGATGTTTCGGTCATTGGTTGTAAAGTCAATGGTCCGGGTGAAGCCAAAGAAGCTGATATTGGTGTAGTGGGTGCAGCGCCACGTTCTTTGGTTTATCGTAATGGCGAAAAAAGCCATTTGATTGACACAGCACAGTTGGTTGACGAAATCGAAACGATGGTGCGTCAACGCGTGATTGAGCTGGAAGATGCCAAAGCCAAAGAAATTATTCGTACAAGTTTTTCTGAGTAAATCATGAGTTCAATTGTAGCAATTAAAGGTTTTAACGACATTTTGCCAACGCAAACACCTGCATGGCGCCGTCTAGAGCAGCATTTATCCAGTTTGATGGATGCGTATGGCTATCAACAAATCCGTTTACCGATTGTTGAACAAACTAATTTGTTTAAACGTTCGATTGGTGATGCCACCGATATCGTTGAAAAAGAAATGTACACCTTCTTAGACAAAGGTAACCCACCTGAGTCATTAACTTTGCGTCCTGAAGGGACAGCAGGTTGTGTACGTGCCATGCTCGAACATAACTTACTGCGCGGGGCGACCCCTCGTGTATGGTATGTTGGCCCCATGTTCCGTTATGAAAAACCACAAAAAGGTCGCTACCGTCAGTTCCATCAGTTTGGTGTAGAAACGTTTGGTGTTGCCACACCAGATATGGACGCAGAATTGATTTTAATGACTGCGCGCTTGTGGAAGCGTATGGGGGTGAGCGACAAAGTTCAGCTAGAACTCAATACCTTGGGCGAGTCAGATGAGCGTGCTGCTTATCGCGCGGCTTTGGTTGATTTCTTAGAAGCGCATAAAGCCGATTTAGACGAAGATTCACAGCGTCGTTTAACCACAAACCCGTTACGTATTTTGGATTCTAAAGATGCTAAAACCCAAAGCATTTTAGAAAACGCGCCAAAATTACATGATTTTATGGGTGAAGAAACTCTGGCGCATTTTGCTCAGTTACAACAATATTTGAGCGATGCTGGGGTGAGCTTTGTTATCAATCAAAAATTGGTACGTGGTTTAGACTACTACAACAAAACGGTATTTGAATGGACCACGACCCATTTAGGTTCACAAGGCACAGTCTGTGCCGGTGGTCGTTACGATGGTTTAGTCGGTCAGCTCAAAGGCAAAGCAGATCAATCCGTGCCTGCGGTGGGTTTTGCCATGGGGATGGAACGTTTGTTATTGTTACTTGAACAAGTAGAACAAACCAGTCTTGTGCGTGATTGTGACGTATTCTTGGTGTCTGAACCTGCTGCACAAGGCAAAGCTTTAGTGTTGGCAGAACAGATTCGTGACCAACTTGAAGCAGTAGGCTCAAATCTACGTCTTAAAGTAGGTTCACAAGGCTCAATGAAGTCACAAATGAAAAAAGCCGATCAATCAGGTGCAGTGTATGCCTTGATCTGTGGTGATCGCGAATGGGAAGCTAAGCAAGTATTGTTTAAACAGCTTGCAACTGCCGAGCAAAGTGAAGTGGCAGTCGAGGCGATTGTCCCATTTATGCTTGAACAACTTTCTTCACAATAATATAAGGAATAGGGTAATCACATGAGCGCACTAAGTGATGAAGAACAACTTAATAGCTTAAAAAACAACACCAAAAAGTACAGTTCAACTGTGATTTCTGGGGTTTTAATTGCGCTGATTGCCTATTCTGGTTGGACCTATTGGCAGAATAAGCAGCAAGGCGAAGCACAGCTGCAAACTGCCAAGGTTCAGCAGCTCATGGATCAGGCTGCCACAGTGGATGTTAAAGATGACAATGCTTGGAACAGCTTGACCAAAACGGCTGATGAAATCGTCAAAAATTATCCAGATTCAGTCCAAGCCATTCAAACACAATTAATGTTGGCAAAATTGGCATTTGAGCGTAACGATTATGCCACTGCTGAAAAAGCCTTAATGAAAGTTGAAAATGCCAAAGTCGATGACCAAGGCCTTATTCATGTGGTTAAATTGCGTCTAGCGTATAGCCAATTGGCACAAGATAAATTTGATACTGCCTTAAAAAGCTTAAGCGCAGTCACTGATCCTGCCTTTAAAGCCACCGCAGATGAAGCGCGTGGTGATGTTTATGTGGCAAAAAACGATATTGAAAATGCCAAAAAAGCCTATATGAGCGCATGGGATGGTTTATTAGAACGTCAACAAGAACGTCAAATTTTACAAATTAAACTCGAAAGTGTGGGTGTTTTAGTTGATGATCCTGAAATCGAACGCCCTGTTTTAGAGATGAAAATGGATGAGCCTCAATGAAAATGAATTATAAAGCGCCATTGGCTTTGGGCCTACTGAGTTTGGCTTTGGTCGGTTGTTCAAATAAAGCCATTAAGGTTGCAGAACAAAAGCCAAGTCCATTACCTAAAATTTCTGCTTCAAGCAGTTTGGTTGCTATTGCCAACTATAGTGTGGCTGCAACCAATGCAGTTGACCCACTACGTTTACAGTTGGGTTTAGCCCAAGGTCAGGTCTTTGCTGCCGACCCTAAAGGTGAAGTGACAGCCTATCAAGGCAAGCAACGTATTTGGCAAAGTAAAATCTCTAAAGCTGGCATTAGTGCTGGTGCTGTCGCTGGCGAAGGTATTGTAGTGGTGGCCAATAAAAAAGGTCAATTGTTTGCACTTGATCAAGCCACCGGTCAAACCAAATGGCAAAGCCAACTCAGTAGTGCAGTACTTGCACCCTCCTTGATTCAAGCAGGTCGTGTCATTACTTTGGCCAATGATGGGACTGTATTTGCACACGACATCAGCACTGGTCAGCAAATTTGGACCTATAATTTGCCAAAAGTCGACTTTAGCATGCGTGGTACAGCAGCACCGGTCGCGGTTGATCCACGTACTGTATTGGTGGCTTGGGCAAATAGTTATGTGTATGTGATTGATACAGTAACTGGTATTCCACAATTACAGCGCCGTGTATCAATTAATGATGGCCGCTCTGATATTCAGCGTTTAAATGATATTGATGGTGAGCCTGTAGTCGCAGGACGTTACTTAATTAGCACCAGTTATCAAGGTCAACTTACGGCTATGGATTTGGCTTCACAACAAGTGATTTGGAGTGAAGATGCATCAAGCTTACGTAGCCCAGTTATTTTTGATAACAAAGTTTTTGTGGCTCAAAGTGGCGGTCAACTCACAGCCTATGATATCACTACAGGTCAACAACTGTGGCAAAATGAGCAGTTGCTCAATCGTCGTTTAAGTAACCCTGCTGTTTTAGGCAATCAATTGGTGGTCGGTGATTTAGATGGTGTACTACATCTGGTTGATCCGAATAGCGGTAACTTGATTGGACGCGCCAAAACCTCAGGCGAAGTGCGCTCGTTACGTAGTGTTGACCAACAATTATATGTATCAAGTCAAAAGGGTACCTATAGCATTTGGCAGAATCGTTAATTTTTTACCCGCTTGTGGTAAACTAGGCGCCATCGTATTTTATACACGGGGACATGCACAGCACGCCCCCGTGTTTTATTTAGTCTTTGACTCATTTTTTCTTCCCATTGTTTCTGATGTTCAGGCCACTTAATGAATGGCCGATCTTAACTATAAGGTTAATCTATGAAACCCGTAATTGCGCTCATTGGTCGTCCGAACGTCGGAAAATCAACGCTGTTCAACCAAATTACCAAGAGCCGTGACGCACTGGTGGCAGACTTTGCAGGTCTGACTCGTGACCGTAAATATGGTGATGCGACCTACCAAAACAAATCCTTTATCGTGGTAGATACAGGTGGTATTGGCGAATCCGAAGGTGGGATCGACAATTACATGGCAGAGCAATCAAAAACTGCCATTCACGAAGCAGACATGATTATTTTTGTGGTGGATGCTCGTGCAGGTTTGCTTGCCTCTGACGAACAAATTGCCCGTGATTTACGTACACTTGGTAAAAAAGTTTTCCTTGTAGCCAACAAGGTTGATGGTGTACATGCCGAAGCTGCCTTGGTTGAGTTTTATAAACTCGGTATGGGCGAGCCGATGCAAGTGGCAGCCAGCCACGGTCGTGGTGTGCAACAAATGCTTGAAGAAGTGTTACACGATGTGCCTGAAGATGAAAATCCAGATGAACACGACAAAGACACAGGTTTACGTTTAGCGATCATTGGTCGTCCAAACGTGGGTAAATCAACACTTGTGAACCGTTTATTGGGTGAAGAACGTGTGGTTGCCTTTGACCAACCGGGTACAACGCGTGACTCGGTCTATATTCCGTTTGAACGTGATGAACGTAAATATACGCTGATTGACACCGCCGGTGTACGTCGTAAGGGTAAAGTGGATGAAATGATCGAGAAATTCTCGATTGTTAAAACACTCCAAGCCATTAAAGACGCCAACGTGATTGTGGTGGTGGTTGATGCACGTGACGGTATTGTTGAGCAAGATTTACATTTAATTGGCTATGCGTTAGAAGCTGGTCGTGCCATGGTGATTGCGGTCAACAAATGGGACAACATGACCGAGTATGACCGTAAGCAATGTAAACTCGACATTGAACGTCGCTTTGACTTTATTCCTTGGGCAAGAGTGCATTTAATTTCTGCATTACATGGTACGGGTGTTGGTGATCTTTATCCTTCTATCCACCGTGCCTATGATTCAGCACGCTTAAAAGTATCGCCTGCTAAAATTACCCAAATCTTAAATGATGCAACCGAAGCGCATCAACCGGGTATGGTACAAGGTCGTCGTATTAAAATGCGTTATGCACATATTGGTGGTCAAAACCCACCAACGATTGTGATTCATGGTAACAAAGTCGATAAAACGCCTGCCGATTACCGTCGTTATTTAGAAAACGTATTCCGTAAAGTGTATAAACTTGAAGGTACGCCTGTACGTATTGAGTTTAAAACCTCAGAAAACCCATTTGAAGGACGTAAGTCACAAATGGACGAACGTGCAGCTGCGCGTAAACGTCGTTATGTACAGAAATTTAAGAAAGCTGAAAAGAAATTTAAACGTTAATTTCTGTTTAGGCACATAAGCCCAGTCTTTATGACTGGGTTTTTTTATTTATACTCGTCATAAAGCAAAAGAGCTACACAACCATGCAACAGTTACTTGATATTATGCGCGAATTACGCGAAAAGTGCCCTTGGGATCGCGAGCAAACCCCACACAGCCTCACCCGTTACGCCATTGAAGAAGCATACGAAGTTGAAGATGCAGTGCGTAGTGGCAATCTGAATGATATTCGGGATGAATTGGGTGACTTATTGCTGCAAGTGGTGTTTCAAGCGCAAATGTATAGTGAACAAGGTGCATTTGATTTTCAGGATGTGGTTGATGCTATTACACAAAAATTGATTCGTCGCCATCCTCATGTATTTGAAGCAGAAAAATTTGAGCAGTTAACGCCTGAACAAGTGTCTAATTTATGGCAAGATATTAAAAACCAAGAAAAACAAGGCAAGCCGCAAGCCCGCTTAGATGCCATTAAACCGGGTCCAAGTTTACAACAGGCCGAAGCCATGCAAAAAAATGCCGCTAAAATTGGTTTTGATTTTGCACATGTAGAAGATGCGTATGAGAAATTAGAAGAAGAATTGAGTGAACTACAACAGGCCATGCAAAATGGGCATTCCGACGAGATTCAAGACGAGTTTGGCGATTGTTTGTTCTCATTGGTCAATGTTGGGCGTAAACTAGGAGTATCAAGTGAAAGCGCATTACTTGGCACCATCCATAAGTTTCGTAGCCGTTTTGCTTATATCGAACAACAGGCCTTGTTACAAGGCAAATCAGTTGATCAGATGAGCCTCGCTGAGATGGATCAATTATGGGAGGCGGCCAAAACTGCCAAGGAGGCTCATCATGCCCATCATCGTGATACTGTTGTTACTCATGTTCGCCCATCCAACACAGGCGAATCAATTTGATCGTGACTATGCCAAATGGCAAGCCGAGCAACAAGCCATAGATATGCGCTTACAGGCCAAAAAAGCAGCTCAAGATCCCAATTATTATTTAGGTAAACCCAGTACCCAAGTAACGGGTGCAACTACCACTACAGCTGGTAAAGTCAGTTTAAATCGGGCATCCTTGGCAGAATTACAGCAATTGTCAGGCGTGGGGGCTAAAAAAGCCCAAGCCATTATTGATTATCGCCAGCAACATGGTGGCTTTAAGCGTATTGAAGAGCTTGAAAATGTCAAAGGTATTGGACCTAAGTTATTAGAAAAAAATCGCGCGCGACTGGCTTTATAAGCCAATTTTGCATAAAACAGCTGATCTTAAGCCTGCTTCGATAATTTCTAATGGATTATCAAATTGCCCTTTGAGCAGCTAAGCGATATGATTAGCGTTATCTTAATAAAATTACGTTCAGACGTAGGAGACAGCGTCTTTTGCAAACCTTGCGCGCGTCAAAATGCGGTTTATCTACCGCACAATTACCTTCTTATATTTTAGATGTCATCGATGCTTTAACCAAAGCAGGTTATGAAGCTTATATTGTGGGCGGTGGTGTTCGTGACTTAATGCTTGGTCTTAATCCAAAGGATTTTGACGCTGTCACGAATGCGACTCCAAGCCAAATCAAGGAAGTATTCGGTCGTCGTTGCCGAATTATCGGTCGTCGTTTTGAATTGGCACATGTTTATTCAGGTCGTGAATTGGTCGAAGTAGCCACTTTCCGTGCGCCACCCAAAAAAGCGGTAACATCAGCCCAAGGCATGATTTTACGTGATAATAATTGGGGCACGATTGAGCAAGACTTTGTTCGTCGGGACTTTTCAATTAATGCCATGTATTACCAACCGCGTAAAGGCATTGTGCTGGATTTTTGTAATGCAGCCGATGATATTAAACATAAAACTTTACGTCTGTTGGGTGATCCGCAAACGCGTTTTGAAGAAGATCCAGTGCGTATGCTGCGTACCTTACGTTTTGCAGCCAAATTAAATTTTAGTATTGCACCTGAAATTTTAGACATCTTTAATCCAGAAGCAGCGTACTTATTACGTGATGTATCGCCACACCGTTTATACGATGAGTCACAAAAACTCTTTACCATGGGTCACTTAAATCGTGTGATGCCAATGTTGATTGAGTTTGGTATTTGGCAACAATTGTTTGCTGATATTGCACCTAAAATCACGCCATTTATTGAACGTGCAGCAAAAAATACCGATCAACGTATTTCAATTGGTAAAACCATTAATCCTGCATTTTTCTATGCGGTATTGTTGTGGGAACAGTTCCTAGAACGTTGTCATTTTTATCAACATAAAGGTGTTGTGGCCGCCGAAGCACGCGCTCAAGCAGGCTTAGATGTGCTTAAACGTCAAAGTACCCGTACTGTAATTCCACGTTTTGCCGAAACTTTTATTCGTGAAGTTTGGGAAATGCAAACGCGTTTGCTCAATCCAAAACCACAACAAATTGAAGCATTATCAGGACATGCGCGTTTCCGTGCTGGGTTTGACTTTTTATTGTTACGTGAAAAATCAGGCGACACTACCACCCAAGGCATGGGCGAATGGTGGGATGCTTATCAGATCATGAGCAGTGATCAAAAAGAACGTGTGATTGGACAGTATAACCGTCAACGTAGCAAGAGCCGTCGTTCAAAATCGCATGAAGATGACGTGGTGTTGGCAAGACAGCCACAAGAGCTTGAGCCTTTGGTGCAAGAGCCTGAATCACGTAGCCGTCGTCAGCGTAAAGCCAAGCAAGAAGTACAAACCCAGGTGCAGCGTTCGGTGGCATCAGGCAGTACCGATGGCACGATTGGTCATGATCATCCGATTTTAAAACGTAAACGCGTTCAACGTGATTTAACACAAGTGATTTTTGGACCAACACAATGATCATCACCTATATTGGCTTAGGCAGCAATCTTGGCGATTCAAAAGAAATTTTAACCGAAGCGGTGGCAAAACTTGCCACTTTAGGTCAGGTCAAAACCTCTAAGTTGTACCAAACCCCACCCATGGGTCCACAAGATCAACCGGATTATTTGAATGCTGTGGTGCAACTCAGTACAGATTTAGCGCCGCTTGCTTTGTTGGATCAATTACAACGCTTTGAGCAAGAAGCTGGTCGTGTACGCTTACGTCATTGGGGCGAACGCACTTTAGATCTGGACTTATTACTCTATGCTGATCAACACATTCAAAATGAGCGTCTAACTGTGCCACATGTGGGTGTGTTGGAGCGTGAGTTTGTGGTGTTGCCACTTTTAGATCTCGACCCACATTTACAGGTGAAAGGTCAAAAACTACAGGACTTAGCCTTGGTTCAACAGGCAAGTTTAGCCGTTTGCGCTGATGCCGATTGGGCAGCATTATAATATTTTTTAGGGATGTCCTTTTACTTCCATAGAGGAATAGCTACATGATTAGTCTAAGCGATTTGCGCCGCTTTAAAGCTGAAGCACGTAAATTTTCATGTCTTACATGTTATGACGCCAGTATGGCCAAAGCCATGGAAATTGCCCAAATTGATAGCATTTTGATTGGCGATTCCTTGGGGATGTCTATTCAAGGGCGTGATTCGACTTTGCCTGTCACCGTAGACGATATGGCTTATCACACTGCTGCGGTACGCCGTGGCAACAGTCACGCTTTTATTATGACCGATTTACCGTTTATGAGTTATGCCACTTTAAACGATGCTTTGCAAAACTCACGTACTGTGATGCAAGCTGGTGCGCAAATGGTCAAAATGGAAGGTGGTGCATGGTTGGCCGAAACTGTTGAAGTGTTAACCCGTAATGGTATTCCGGTATGTGTGCATCTAGGTTTAACACCGCAATCAGTTCATGTATTGGGTGGTTATAAGCTTCAAGCACGTACCCGTGAAGCAGCCGATCAACTGATTAGCGATTGTAAGGCTGTAGTGGAAGCAGGTGCTGCGCTATTGTTGCTTGAATGTGTACCGGCACAATTGGGACAAGAAATTAGCGAATTATTTCCACATACGCCCGTGATTGGCATTGGGGCCGGCAATGCAACCGATGGTCAAGTCTTAGTTGTACAAGATATGTTGGGCTTAACTTTTGGTCGCGTAGCAAAATTTGTGCGTAACTTTATGAAAGAGCAAGCAGGTGAGACCGCTATTTTAGATGCTTTTAAAGCCTATCATACGGCCGTATTAGATGGATCTTTTCCCGCCAAAGAACACACCTTTCAGGTAGAGCTGTAAACAATGAAAACAGAAACCACAATTCAAGGCTTAAGTGCATCACTCAGTCCAGCTCGTGCAGCACGTAAAATCATTGGTTTTGTACCCACGATGGGTAATTTACACCAAGGTCATTTAAACCTTGTGCGTGAAGCCAAAAAACTGTGTGATGTGGTCGTGGTCAGTATTTTTGTCAATCCAATTCAATTTGGACCTAACGAAGATTTCGACAGCTATCCACGTACTTTAGAGCAAGATCAGCGATTATTGGCTGAAGTGGGCTGTGACATTGTTTTTGCACCCACCGTTGAACAAATGTATGGCAATCAGCCACGTTTAACCAATATTTCAGTTGGGGGTATTACCAACGACTTATGTGGTTTACAACGCCCTGGTCATTTTGATGGTGTTGCGGTGGTGGTGACCAAACTATTTAATATGGTGCAGCCAAAATATGCTTTCTTTGGGGAAAAAGACTATCAACAGTTGGCAGTGATTCGTCAATTTGTACGTGATTTAAACATCCCGCTGGAGGTGATTGGTGTACCGATTGCCCGTGCTGAAGATGGTTTGGCTTTAAGTTCACGCAATGGTTATTTAAGCCCTGAGCATCGTGCTATTGCGCCAACCATCTATCAAAGCTTAAAAGCTGCGGCAACACAGTTACAAGCAGGTGAAGCTTTAGCCGATGTTTTAGCAATCCTACGTCAAAGCTTAACGGATGCTGGTTTTGAGGTCGATTATGTAGAGGCACGTAGTCCTCAACTGCAACAAGTTCAGCAGTTTGATCAAGATGTAGTGCTGTTTGTGGCAGCCAAATTAGGTGCAACACGTTTAATTGATAACTTACAGGTTAAACATAGCGCTTAAAAACTCAAAGGAGTAATGCCATGAAGCGTATTTTAATTGTGACAGGACAATCAGGCTCAGGTAAATCATCTGCCTTACAGGTGCTAGAGGATTTGGGCTATTACTGTATCGACAATTTACCCTTGGCATTGCTTCCTGAAATTGTATCTAAACTTGATTATGAAAATAATCTAGAGCTGTTAGCGCTTGGGGTAGATGTCAGAAGCACGCGTGCTGATTTGCAAGAATTTGATGATGTGTTTGCTTTATTGCAACAACACGGCGATGTTGAAGTGATTTTTTTAAGCTCACAAGACAAAGAATTATTTGCCCGTTTTAGTGCCTCACGTCGTCCGCATCCATTATCGAGTCGTTTTCAAAGCTTAAGTGTATGTATTGAAGAAGAAAAAAAATTACTCTTGCCGATTCAAATGCGCGCAACAGTGAGTATTGATACCACCGACAAAAGCGTGCATGATTTAAAACATGTTTTGCTGTCTAAATTAGGGCAAAATGAGCGCTTGGTGGTGATTTTACAATCTTTTGGTTATAAGCATGGCATTCCACTCGATGCCGATTATGTCTTTGATGTCAGACATTTACCCAATCCGCATTGGGATTTAAGCTTACGTCAATATTCAGGACTTGATCAGCCGGTCAAAGATTTTTTAAGCCAAAGTGAGCAAGTCAATGAGATGTTTAATGATCTGCATGGGTTTTTAGATAAATGGTTGCCAACCTTTGCCGAAGGGCATCGTCACTATATTACAGTGTCGATTGGCTGTACCGGTGGGCAACACCGTTCTGTATATATTGTCGATAGACTCAGACAAGCCCTTGAGGCAAAATGGTCTATTCAAGTCCTCCACCGAGAAATGAAGCACTGGTCATGA
>Ga0172378_10000196_pt1 | contig 49806 bp, 61 predicted proteins | sample GrowelOW332metaG_FD_119755 | JGI IMG/M metagenome (GOLD analysis project Ga0172378, IMG submission 119755) | Groundwater microbial communities from an aquifer near a municipal landfill in Southern Ontario, Canada - Pumphouse #3_1 metaG | ecosystem: Environmental > Aquatic > Deep subsurface >...
ATCCTAGAACGCAAAAGGCTTAATAAAGAGGGAATGGGCGTTTTAGACGCCGGCAAAGCGGCTAGCAGATCGTCATCTGGAATTAGCAGTTTTGCGTCTATGTCGCTTATGAGAGTGGGCGGGGCTATGGGCGGCCCATCGTCAATGCTACTATCCATGCTGCCGGTTAACGACATGTTAACACAATCTATTGGTACCGCCAATGCAGCTATGATGAAAATGGCATCGGGGACCAAGGGTATAACCAAGCTGATGCTGTCACAGAAGAAGTCGGCAGTGGAATTATCAGCATCTTTAATGAACGCTGGCGTAGGAATGTTATTTAGCTCAAAGGCGGCCGAAGCAGCTGGCTTTGCGGAGGCAGAACTCGCTTTAGCGAGAAAATTATCTGCGGCGGCTGCTGCGGGTTCGATTGTGGTTATTACGGCTATCGCCACCGCGATATGGGCATTCCTCACATATAAAACCAAAAACGGCGGGCCAATGGCGGGAATTGCAAATTGGATGGTCGGCTTGGACAAAATTAAGGAACGCGGCACTACACTGGATAACTACCAAGAAGCCATCAAAGAGCGCATACAAAATGCAAAGGAGCGTGATACCCAGCTAGAGCTAAGCCTAAAGGCAGAAAACAGGGAGGGGGGAATATTATATGCTCGCCTACAAGAATTAAAACAAAATGGGGCAACACAAGAGGAAATTGAAGACGCACAGAGGGACCTTTATGCATCGAGAGCACAATCTGATTTCCTTCGAACGATAAAACAGAATTTGAACGCCGCCGATACCATGCCAGACACTCAAGCCCTCACGGACGCTAAGGACCAGCACAGCGCTGCGGCAGAACAACTAGCTAAACTCAAGAAGGAGTGGGAGGAGATAAGGCAATCGGCCTTCCTTCAGGATATTTCATCAACAAGTGACTTGAAAGAAAAAATATTGGCAGCAAAAGCCAAAGAGAAAAGTACGTCAAAAGAACTGAACCTCCAAACATTAAAAAAAGAACAACTAAGAAATGACGCAAACGCTCGCGAGAACAGTAATCTGCGTGGTAAAGCCGCTCTTGAAGAAATCAAGCGGTCGCACGAAGATTTGTTTATGCTTGAAAAAACGGCCGCAGAACAGCTTGATATACAGAAAAAACGCAAAACACTTATGGAAGAACAACAAAAAGCGTTGTTGGATCAAGAACTGTTAACCATAGGTACCAATTTTTACGCCGCTTATGCAAAAAAAGTACAAAACATGCAACTGACGATAGAAAAGTTTAAAAACGCTATTGTAGCGAATAAAGCGGCCTTAAATGACACTGAACTCGGAAAAGAAGAGAAAAAGGACATCCAGAAAGACCTAGAAACGGCAGAAAAAGATTTGGAAAATGCGGAGGCAACACAGACTAAATTTGTGGAAACTTTTGGTAAACTTACTGAGGGCATAGCCGAGATGGATAAAAATATAGCTTTTGCGACCATAAAGAAAGTCCAAGAGGCAAATAAAGAGCTTGAACGACAGGCCAAAAAGAACGCGTTTGAAAACGACGAAACCTCGGCTGCCATTTTGCGCGATATAGAGATGTTAAAAAATTGGGTCGATACGCCTAACGGAGCAATAGCGTTACTAGAAAAAACAAAACAAGATATAGTAGCCAATGACAAAGCACAGAAAAGTCTTACAAATAAACTTAAATATTACCGAAACAATAGTAGTTATCAAAACACAAGTATGCAGAAGAACCTCAAGGGTCTCCAAGCCGAGGGTGAACGCCTCCGTGGTCTTGAGGCTATACAGCGAGATGCTATACAGCAACACGAAGATGAAATGCTGTCCTCACGTGTGTCATTAGCTAAAACCCTTGAAGGGCAATACAAAACACTCATTAAAACGCAGCAAAACATTCAGAAATTATCTACCGACCTGGATACTGAACTATGGGATAAGCTCATTGAAGCCCCCGGTAAGGGCTGGATGATGATGCAAAAAAACATAAGGGCACAATACCAAACCCTGCAACAAAGCACCGTCGCCAGAGGACCATTGTTTCAATCCGCGGTAGCTCGTCTCCAGGAACAGGCCAGAATTATTGGTACAAACGAAAAAGATATGATTCTCAATAGAGCAAAGCTGCTGAATGATGAATCTAAAGAAATCCGCAAGCTAAAGGTAAAAGATAAGTTAAACGCCGCCGACACCCTTTTACAAAAGGGTCTAAGTTCTGAGGCTGATCAAGTTAAGTATGTTGACCTCTTAACACAAGCTCAAGAAGGATTGCCAGAAGCCCTAAGTGCCATGAAGAAGGAAATTTCACTCCAGAAAACACTTGCTGATGCAGAACAGAAAGCCAATCAGGAAGCACAAAGCCTCGCCAAGCAACTCAACGAGACATTTGGCACAACTGTACAGAGCCGATTTGATTCTCGAAGTGTGGAATCATTCAAATTAATGAATCGTGCTTTTGACCCGATGCGGGTTGGTGCAAACACCAAGACAGTACGCCAAGACGAGTATGAGAAATATTACCTTAACATGCTCACCTATGCCGAAACTAACGCTAAGAGTATTAGCGATGCGCTACAACAAGCCGAACAACCGCTTCTAAAGGCCATTCAAGCCGCTGGTATAGACAATGCCGCTATTCTTAAAAAGGCGACCGAGAACTTTTCTACTGAGATAGATAAATTTGGTAAACACGTTGGTGCTATGCCTAGCATATCTGTTGTTAATATCTAAAAATAAACACTAGAAAAACAATATTGACACTTCTGGACAAAGACATAAGTGTCAACTTAAACTTATTTTTCTAGGTGAAATAGTGTCAGGTTGAATATCTTAACTTTTTTATCTACGTTACTCAATTTTCGTTATCTTGGTCTACTGTGGTGTCTTTAGAAAAGCCCAATCGACGGAGCTTCGTGGCTATTTTCCGTATGGCCTCACACGACACATTCATTTTTGCACTTACTTCTCGCAACGTATGATTAGTTCTAAAATATAACTGGAATATTTTTAATTCACGTGGATTAAGTTGCATTAGAGATGCTTCTTTGAAATGTCGTTTTCCAATGCCTAGTTCTGCTGCTACTCGCCGTTGTACCGCCTGCTTAGAGACTCCTAGTACACAAGCAATATCTTGTAAACACTTTATTTGAGGATCAAGTTTAAGCATCAATGCTTTGGCCGCTGCTGGATTTTCAAGAGCCATCCATACCATTATCTTAATGACATGAAGATTGATTTCGGATAAGTCTATTTGTTCTGCTCCAGGAAGGTTTACCCTAATAGTGCGCTCGTTGCCGGTTTCATCGGCAATAAAATCCATATTCTCCACTAAGGGCACTGTCTCATAATCCTGAAAGCGAATATTCCTTGATCTCTGTCCTATTTCATCATACGTGTAATACGCACAAGATACCGACCATTCACAGTTACAACGCCGTCCAGACAGATAGTTTCCATAACACACGGGAATACCATCCGCAGTAAACTCCGTTGGAGTAAACTCACCGCCTTCTTGAATACACGCGCCACTTACAGAGATTCTCGTCTTAGCCATTGTCCATCCTTATCTTGATACCACTCGTTTGGATCAGCCCCCGCAACAGGAATGGCGATGCGCGTGGCTTGCGACGTAGTGGCGTTTTTTTGCGTTTCGCTGGTTTTTGTGTCTAGTGAGGCGTGATTGCTCACGGCGCTCAATTTTTGGGCATCTGTGTTAGGCTGTGCCGTGTTGTTTGTAGATATGCACGGGCTATTTTCCGGGATGATGTATTTTTCAAGTGATATTCTTATCCCTCTATATTGTGCTGCCAATGTCAACACATTCTTCCGTTCTTCCACCGGCATTCTCATCAGCGTCTTTTCCTGCGCTTGCACTAGGTTCTCATAGTTTCGCTTTGGAATACGTTTGCCGCCCGGTAATTTCACCGTATCACGCCAGTCTTTAAGGTTTTCCGGGATAATTGCTTCTACCTTTCGTTTAATCACCGGATCGCAAATCCATTCTGTCTGTCTCGGATTATTTGTCGGCACACCCTGACTGTTCGTCGTCTTGGGCAATGTTGCTAAATGCTGCTTTGGATAATTGACCATCCCTTTGTTTTGCAACCATAGCTTTGTTTCGGGATTAACTTGTCCTTGTGGCATTTTCCATGTACCGTCCGACATTGGTTGTGGATATGATGCTGCATAGTTTTGCGCCCTAACGCCGCTGCCAGGATGCGTGACTCTTCCAGATACCCACGGCAACGCACCATCATCCATCGCTAACGGATCAGCATACTGCATATCTTCCAAACTCGGCGGCGGTAAAGCGCCATTGCCTTTTGCCAGTAACGAAATATGATTTGCCATGACTAAGACTTTAGATACTTGTTGATTGTTCTTTTCCCAATGATGCAATGCAAGGTATCCAACAATTAAAAGAAGGTCCCCAATAGCACAATCCCTAACCACTAATTCCGCATCATAATCAAAACCGGTTACATATAGCCAATCCGTGACATGCTCGCCCCTGATGGTCTTGTGTAATAACCGCACCAAAATATTGCTATACGGCCGCCCCGATTGAGTAAGTGCTATTTCCGGCTTATTGGCCAGATAACTAATTATTTTAATGTCATTCAGATATGCCATTTAGTCTTTCTTTTTGTTGTTGTGCAGTCAATCAAAAGTCGGTCCAAGGATTTACAAAAACTACCTTTGCATCATTCCCGATAGCACCGCACGTGAAGCTCTCGGCAATTCTTCTTTTTATTACCTCGACATCCTGAAACATACTATCCAATGTCATGCTACGGACATTCCCCAACAACCAGACTTTAGCCTTAAACGTTCCTTCCATTACTCCGTCCAATAGAGTAAACATCATTTCCTCACCCGATTCCGATAGCCGAGACTTTCCGCAAAACTCATCAATGCAGACGACATCATACGCCGATAATCTCTCAATCCATGCTGAAACTGCATTTTGCCCACTTTTGGTTTCGGCCATTTTAGCATTTCGCCAAGACGATTGCAATGCGGGGAATTTAACATACAATACCCGTTTCCAGTAACTCTCAATCAGGCGGACAAGACAAGCCATTGCCGATGTAGTCTTTCCCGTTCCAGTAGCTCCACCAAGAACAAGGTTGCGGTTGCTGTGCTGCCATATCCAATTTGCAACATCACGCACTGGAACAGGGGTAATGTTTGGACGAAACATCATATTTGGAGGAATGCCGGCTTCCCTAAACAACGTCGGTAGCATTTGCAAACGCTGTTCTTCTGCCGCCTGCCGGTCATCCTTGCGTTGCTGTTCTTCTAGTTTGGCAATACAAGTATCGCATTGCTGCCTTTCAAGCACTGCTTTCATAAACGATCCCATCAGTGGATCATCCAATATTCCAGAGCGTAACGGCATGTCAAATCTGCATCCGCATACAGGGCAGGTTAAAAGTGCTTTGGTTGGTTCAATGTGTTCAATGCTCACTTCTGTTTCCCTATTGGTGTTTTCTAATGTCAAAATGGACCGTTTTCGTTGCAAATTCTATTCATTTCTTCACTTTCGGGTGTCATTTTCGGACAGACATAATCACCCTTGATTCGTTTTGCCCGTTCCGACTTCAATTCGTCTTGAGGATAAAAGCCACCACGGTTACTTGGGATACTACCACCTCTTTCCTGATTGCGACCAAGGCAATTCACAATGAATCGCTCGATAGCCCGTTTCTTTTTTTCAGGATTAGTTTTGAGCCACAACTCAAGCTGTTTAAGCACAACGATAACGTCAACGGCAGGAAAGGCATCTTTCCACTCTGCAAGATGCTGTTCTGTTATTCCTGTGAACTTGAAGGTTCCCCAATCAAAGCCAATTTTTGGAACTGCTGGTTTGGTATTGTTGCCAGCAGTATGACTTGTTGCTTTGGTTTCCCGATCAAAGAACATTTCGTCAGCGTCAGCAAAAACATTACCACCATCCGGTGCCACCGCACCGGTTCTTTGTCTTGTATCTGTTTTTGTGTTTTCGTTTTTTTGGTTGACAAGTTTGGTTGAAAAATCCGGTTCCCTGCTTATTGTGTTTTTTATATTCTCTTTTATATTTTCTTTTATATTATTATTAATATTATTAATACTAGATATAATATCAGAAGAAGGGGACAAATTTGTCTGGGTATCGAGACAAATTTGTCTGGGTATCGAGACAAATTTGTCTGGGTTGCCTTTAACCGAGACAATTTTGTCCGGGTCTGTTGTGGCACTTTGGCAAACAACACGAGAAGGGAAACCCATTACAGACACAATGTTTTTTAGCTGTTGAATCTGCTGTTTTGCGTTTCTTATTTCCCCACCTTGATTATTATTCTCGCCTTGGTCACAATTATCAATATTATCTAGGGTGCGCAAAACGTCATCTGCTTTTGCAATCAAATCAGCCTTTTGTGCTGAATAGGCCGAGGTGTCTTCTTTGTCGGTTACATAACCTTCTGGCACGTAATTGCAATATTCTTTCCAATCAGGGTCCATGTATATAGCTGCCCCCTTTGGGCCCAAAGTGTACCACAACATTCTGGCATCACCGGCCGCAAAGTCTCCTACAATCAAATATCCAGCCTCACTAAGCCTAGTGATGGCATACTTAACCTGCCTTCCCGTGAAATTCTTAAACTGCGACGCAAACGAATTGTACGTGCCGTATGTCCAGTATTTGCCGTTGTGCTTGAACTTTTCACATGCTATGTTGTGCTGTATCCATTGCAATATTTTGAAAAACAGCATGGCTGAATTTGCGTCAAGTTCGGACCTGACGGTATCGCACATAAAGCGGATGTCGTGAATCTGAATGGGGGAGTCTTCGTACTTGTTTTTTTGATTTTTGAGCATGACCATTATAATTGCCCTCACAGTTGGGTAGTACAGTCGAGTTTTTTTACTATGTACTAGATTTTCTTTTTCTACTTTATTTGTTGTTTTTAATATACACCAAATATCCGAATTGCAAACAAAACGAACTAAGATTTGTACTAAAATTATGCATCTATTACTAAAAAATCTACTCCTGGCTTTAACGTGGTATTAAATTGCTGGCGATTGCGGTTTGCTGCTAATGCTTCAATACATCGGTGAGCTAGAATTTTTCTAAACTCATTAAGTCCGCATATTGGCGCATCTGTATTTCTAGCCTGCACTAGATAATCATAGGGGCCTAAACTTAGCGATAGTGCGCCTACGGCATAGTCAGATACCCGATTGCCCTTGTTGGCCCACCTGACGCATCTTCTGATGATTTCTGACGCATCGAATCCCACCCCGTTAATTTCTGCCAACTCTTGAATAGCAAGGCGTAATTGTTTGTTTACCAAAATTTGGAATCTCTTGTTTGTACCATTTGCCATTAGTCTTGTCCCTTCTTCTTTGTCTTTTTTGTTTTGCTATATCTCTTGTTTTCTCGTTCTAAAATAGCCATTATCTGTTCGGGGATTACCAACTCGTGTCCTGACTGGTATATTTCCCCTGGGTACTCCCATGCAATGTATTTTTGTTTGTAGCAAGGTGCATCGGCCCCCATTTTGATTGCCATTTCCATTTGCTTCGCGGATGGCATTTTCAGCCTATGCTCTTGCCGATATGTCTTTTCGGCTTTATCCCTCGCGCTCATAATCCGGTCGAACTCTGCAATAAACCATCGCCGGAACAGTATGCGGTCTTTACGTGTCATGGATGGTAATGCACGCCATTGCCATTAAAATTATCAACAATAGCGTGCATTATGATATTAAACCTTACAGAGTTGTTTTTTGGGTGGCTTATTGTTAATCAAATTGGCAAGATCAACGTCAAACATTTCTTGACCGCCCTTTTTAGTCTTAACAACACCTTTTTCTTTGAGCTTATTAGCGATTATATCGCGAAAAGCCGGAACCGATAACGAACAAATTCCCAAAAATTCATCCACGGTGATAAGTTCTGATACCACTTGATATGCCGATTGTAGGTCGGTTATTTCCCGCCCACCGCTGATCTCTTTTAGGAACCATTCACCACAAGCGCACCCATTGTCACAACGTTTTTTTATTTCATCATCCACTGCTTTGGTGAACTTGACAACCAGCGCACAACGTTCCTTTATTTCGCATAGCTTGTCATCAGTCATAACCGAGATTGCAGACATAGCGTCCTGTTTCACAACCTCGCTATGTATTGTCTCTAATGCCATTCGTATTGCCGCACATGTGCCGTGCAAAGACGCCTTGCAATATTTACACTGTACCTCGCCCGGTGTATGCACGTATTCACTTGGATACTCATCTGCAAGCATCCCCCCTTTGACAATATCAATGATTTGCACAAGAGCGTTCTGCAACATTTCTTCGGTAAACGTAAATCCGTTATCCTGACTAAAATGAGGATTCACAATATATGCCGTTGCCTGTGGACGGTTAAAATGTTTTGCCGCTGCGATGCAATAGGCGGCAGTTTGCAGGTTGTTGCTTGCGTCTATCGTCTCGCCCCGGCCGGTTTTCCAGTCAATGACAATCACCTCATCCGGCTTGAGTATAATGCAGTCTGCTGTACCATACGGCTCGTCATTGCCGGTGACTTCGGATAATGGCAACGCTACCTCAGTATAAATTTGGAAATCAAACATTGGCTTCAATGGAAACACAACCTCTTGGTTATAAATTCCAAACAGCCGGCTAAACATGGTGTTAAGCTCATAAGGCAAAGAGTCTATTTCGTCTGGATCGGGTTCCATCAGACATCCTTTGCTATCGGTGTATTTTGTGATTAACTCTGCAATTTGATGATGCGATTCTATGCCAGCATCAGCGAACTCACTTTTGACTTCATCTAGGTCTTTTTCCTCGTGGTATGACAATCGGCATAATCCGCGTCGCTCTAAAGAACTAGGACCGAATGGATGGTGTTTGTTTCCTACTGTACAAGATGATTGCATTATATGATTATCCCTATCTTGATTGATGAATGTTGGTTGTGGCTGCAACGGAGACACTAGTAAAGTCTGGCATAGTAGTTGTCTTGGCGACGGTAAAGTACGTTCCGTAATCTTCCCAATCAGAACGCAGATATATTTCTGCACCTTTTGGCCCCAGGGTGTACCAAATAACACGGTCTTCTCCATGTGAAAAATGGCCGGTGATAAGGTATCCCGCTTGAATCAATTTAGATATGCTGGTGCGAACTTGCGAGCCGGTAATCCCCTTGATTTTTCCTGCTAGTGAATTGTATGTACCGCACACCCAATATTTGCCATCGTGCTTGTCCTGCTTTTGTGTAATCATATTAGTGAGCTTTTGTAGGATATGCGCAAACACCACAGATGTATTGGCGTTGATTTCTATTCTAACAGTGTCGCAAATGAATGAAGCGTCTGTCACTTTAACTGGATAGTTAATGTGTGTATCCATTGTTTTTGCCTTTTTTTGTGGGTTAATTGTTACCAGCGGTACTGGCACACGGCCAGATACCGCAAGTATATTTTGTCTACTGTTACTTCTGAGTCCGCGCGCTATCTTGCCAGTTGAGAACATCCTGTACAATGCCTTTTACGTCTTTGCACATTGCGTCGGGCCGATATGGTTCCCCCGTTGCCTCGCAATATTCCATTACGTCACTGACAGTAACTGGTGCTTTGGCGGCTATCAATGCTTTGCCTAATGGACATACCTGGGTACTGCTATCGTTACGCGGTACTGCATCATTATTGTTGGATGCCCCGGCATTAGCATCGGAGACCGGTGGTGCATCGTTATAAGGGATGTCGTCTTCATTTGATTTTTTCTGCGTTAATGCGGCATTGAGAGAACGCACCTCGCTGCCACCAATCATCGAAAACCGACTGTTAGCCTGCCGTTGTTCGGCAATAAATTCGCGAATGTCGCCAAATTCATTGTCGTTATCGTAGTCAATGGCATCTTTAACCTCTGGAGAAAGAGGCAACCACTTGGAAAGCCGTTTGAATACAGTTTTTTTCGCCATTTCTGAATAATCTGTAACCCACGGCCCGTTATTAGCAGACTTTGAGCGATTGCGGATGGCGTCTATTTCAAACTTACTCATTACATCAGACTGAACACTGCCGTCGTTAAATGTGACCTCGGCGTAAAAAGCATACGCTTCGCCCCGTGGCTTGTTAAACCGGATGGTGTGTGTTATAATCTCACCCTTGTTGTATTCAAATATGTCATTTTCGCAAACTCCAGATGCATAGATACGCTTGGCCAATCCCGATCTGCGTACCAACTCCACGATGCCTTTGTAGTCAAAGATTAACTGGACCTGATAACCACCATTCCGGTTATCCCGGTATGGGATCAAGTGCGCTTGTCTGCCATTCGGTTCCAACCCAAACTCGGCACATGTCATAAAAGCAGAAAGAAGGCTAGTCTGACCCTGTGATGTTTGTAATGCCGTAGCCAACGTGGGATTTTTGTTAATACAAGATAAGGCTACGCGGGCAAAACGCTCAGGCGTACAGCACTTGGGCAGGACCTTTGCCCATTCTGCCGACATGGATTGAACGAGCCTGGATGGTACAATCGAGGTTCCTTGGTTATTGTTTTGGTTAATGGCGGGGAGTTGCTGATTAGACATGGTTGTTCCTTTGTTTAGATTAGAGAGTATTTTCTATTTGCGACAACAATTCATCTTGTTCTTGATACATAGTAACCAGAGTTTCAAAGTCGGCCGACTTTAGCGTTAGTCGTTCTTCAAGAATGGCAATTTTACGCACTAATGATAGGTATGCACGTTGTGTAATGAATACACCTCTTAATGGCTTGTTGTATTGTTCTGACGTGCGACGTTGTTTTTTGTTTTTTCTTGACATAACCCTTATCCTTTTATTTCATTATATGTCGGAGGATGGTTTTTCATTAACGACCAATCCCGCACTACAAGCCGAAGCATAAGCATCATATACATCCATATATCCCCGTGCCCAGGCGGGATTGCAATTCTCACATATCCAGCTATCAGCCTTCACCTTGCCGCCGTTGATGCAATCACGGGCAAATGCCTTGCCGTCCAAATAAGAAATATCCATACCATCAGCATAAGCCTTGCTCCATACTTCTTTTTCACGTACAGAAAGACGTTGATATTTCAATGTTTTCCCCTGTTTTTTAATCAATAAATATCTGCCAAATACCAACAATAACACCAACCATAAGCACAAGGTTAATCAATATCCAAACAGCACTAAACACAGCCAGCGCTATATAACCCATAGCAGGGCGCTTAAATGTCTTGCAGAGTAGCCTTAGATGATGTCTCATTGGGATTCCCTTGCGCTTCGCTGGTAGTACAATTTACTTTAATGCCATTGTAATATAATGATGTAAGTGTACCAAGTCCATTGGGATTCTGTTTTGCAGCAGCAGCAAGACGTGTAAATTCTTCTTCAAACATATTTAATCCTAATACAAATATGTCTCGGACTAAAGATTTTTTAGTACGACCTAGTGTCTGGTGCAAACCTTCAATGGTATCGCGTATTTTCCAATTAGGATCATCAATAAAGGGCTGGAATCGGGTATTCCTTTTTTTGCGCATTTCTACTTCATCCTTTGTTGTTTTGTGAATACAATTAAGATTAGCTAATAAATCAAAAGCTATCCAACTAAATCAATCATACTATATTTACAAAACCCAGGATGTCAAGCGGTATTGCAACAAAAAGTAACAAAAAATCAAAAAAAAACAAAGCGTCGCTTGTAATACATATTTCGGGTGTTATTGTATGTAAGAGTCAAGGGAACAATAACATTCATTGTGATTAACAAAGGAGGTGATGTTATGTTTAATATGTCAGACCAAGATTTATTTGCTGCTCTTGAAAGACACTGTTATGGGAAGGGAATTACAGCTAAAGAAATGTGTAAAGAGCTGAATGTTACGCAGAATACATGGACTAATTGGAAAAAAGGCAAGTCGATTAACAGCAAAAACCGTTTTGGTATTATTTCAATCATCGGGATTGAAATCCCGGATTTGCGTCCTCCTTCGCACGTTAATGTCGTCACACAATCATTCTCTGCTATTGAAGATAAGCAATTAGCAGATACATTCCAGCCGTACATGTCTATTGTTTTGTGGGCGCACGACCACAGCATGACCCACATATCATTCCCGGCAGGCAAAGACGGAGATATTGTTATTGTGGTGACAGATGGCTTTTTGTCACCTCCATTCCCCATAAATTCATACTTGCTTAGCCGCCCTGGAGCCTGTATTGCCACTGGTGATACAGTGATTGTCTTAATGGATAATGGTAATATTCTCGCCAGAACATTCATCGAACGAGACGACGACTTCATGTTGGTGTCGCTGGTCAACGACGAATCGCAAAACTTAATAATCCCAAAACGCGGGCCGCAGGGCATTAAGCTAATGCTAAGAGTAATTCAGTCCATACGGAACGAAACGCAACAACACAATGGCAAAGAAAGGGACGACGACCTATTCTGGAAGAAGTATCTGGATAGTAACAATAAGGAGAATAAGTCATGAGTGAAACCCTATGCAAAAACTGCGGACAACTTGTAGAAGAAGGCGCATTGCGTTGTATGCATTGCGGTACTCTGCTTAAAAACAGCGAGGAAGAATCCCATGTTGCGGCACACGCTCCTATTAAACTACGCTCTTTGAAACACAAAAGAAAAATTTTTGTTACTTGGTGTGGATTGGCTGTTATTACGGTCATCGCTTTCACAACATGGGCTAACCTCACATATAAAACCAAAAACGGCGGGCCAATGGCGGGAATTGCAAACCGAATTGCCGACGTAGATGGAATTAAGGAACGTGGCAGGGGACTGGATGATTACCAAGAAGCCATCAAAGAGCGTATAAAAAGTGCAAAGGAGAGTGATACCCAGCTAGAGCTAAGCCTAATGGCTGCAACATGGGATCTGAAAACATCATATAATCACCTAAAAGAATTAAAACGAAACAAAGCATCACAAGAGAAAATTGAAGACGCACAGAGGGACCTTTTTGCATCGAGTTCACAATCTGAGTACCTTCTGGAAATCCTACGCAACGTTCAAGAGATCATGGGCAGAGAACCGTCCAAAGCGTACATAGAAGCGCAAAATGCATTAGACGAAGCAAAAAAATAACTCAGAGAAATTAAAGCGGATGCCACGAAAGAGATACTAAAGAAAGTTAAAGCGTTGGGAAAATAGCTATGGCTATCAGAAAAATACATGATCTATACTATGTTTATTACCGTGGAATGGATGGCAAAATCTGTACGCGAGCGCTTAAAACAGACAGTGAGAAGATAGCCGAATTGCGGGCAAAAGCTGTCATGCGAGCCGTGCGAAGCGCACGGTTTGTGTTATCGCTGCAAAAAATAACTTCTAGCTTAGGCGGCAATGCCAATGTGGGCACAGAACCGCGCAATCCCACCGTTTCGTTGTCGGCGGCACCCAATAGGGCATCTATGCCCGCAAATGCCAAGCATACGCAGACAAGTGCGAACGGAGGGATGTTATTTCCTATGTCTAGTGTTATAGAAACAGCAACCAAGCGCAGGAAGCTATCGAAAGAGCATATCTCCGGATTCTTGAAATTTTGGGAATGGTCCGGGGTTAATTATGCTAACGAAGTTACGCCTAAGATGTGCCTAGATTATCTCAATCAACATTATGGCAATGGGAATGGCAAATCATTCAACAATAACAGGACGATGCTTAATATTATTTTTAAGCTAATATTAGTAGAAGCGGGGTTGACTAGTTCGCCATTTGATGTCATTCTTTCGGCACAAGTATCAGATGTAAAGCATTACCGGCCATTGACACAGGATGAGTTTATGCTTGTATTCAATGACGTTCGCGAGCCGTGGAAAACGTTGTCGCTGATGTCATGGCACACAGGCTTGCGGCTTGAGACTTGCTGGCGACTAGCGTGGTCGCATATTGATCAAGAGGCTAGAACGGCCACTATTGTGCCGGGAAAGACCGCCCGTTTTCATCGTGCAGTACAAATACCACTGCATGATGAGTTGTGGTCCTGGCTCAACAACTTGCCTAGACCATCCGGGCTAAATCAACCGATAGTCTCTGTTTTTACATGTGGAAGAAAATCAAAGCTGTTTCAAGATGCACTTGAAAAACAGAACATTCATAGTGATGCAAATGGCAAAGTAGGATTTCATTCTATCCGCAGTTCATTCATTACGCGTTGTGATGAAGCGGGGATAGATCGACGCGCTACAAGGGGGATAGTAGGGCACGTATCAGATGATATGACTGATTTGTATTCTCACGACACGACAACGGCCAAACAGATATTAACTTTACCTGGTTTGGGCTTAAAAGCCGCGTCACAAGAGAAAAAACAGCCATATTAAACGTATGTAAATATGTATGTAAATATGTATGTAAGAGCCAGTTTCTCCGCAGAAAATCGGGAGTATATCCCGGCGTCTCCACCATTTTTCCTAGGAAAAATTGCTAAATACGTAACAATAAGACATTTATATGTATGTAAGAATGTATGTAACAAATTATTGCCGGAGAGAGAAAGGCTACTGCCCACTTTTGGCTTTTACAGCACTCATTAGGTCTGTTATTTTTGCCCATTCCGGTGCTTTGCAGGAATAACGAAAAGCCCGTTCGTTGTCTTGCAGTAAGGTGTGCAAGTCCGTATATTCGTATGATTCCTCAATGGCATGTCCTAGATGTCCAATGACCAGAAAGCGGGCCTTGTATGGATTTATGGCTGCGTCGCCTGTATTTGTGCCGGAGTTATCAGTAGAACACAACTCGTCGTATGCTGGGAGCATAGAGGCTTGTTTGGCTTTGCGTCCTGCCATAAGTCCTACACCTCCTTTTCCAGCGATTCCGAAAGCAAGTCGGTTATCTTGACCTTGATTGTGCCAGCTTCGGCTGGTATCTCGTATTCTCCTTTGACAAGTTTGCCCTTCTCTGGAATATCGGTAATGGTCGGTTGTAGTAATGCGCCGTCGTAGTTCCAATCAATCATCACAGATTCAGCCAATTGCCGCCAATCTTCCACAGTTTCTTTTTGGACAGACATTTTTTGCAAAAGGTTCATTGGGTAGAATGCATGGATAATCAACTTGTTGCCTTCACGCACAATGTCGGCTTCGGCTTCCCGCTTGAGTTGCAAGTCTTTCTTATCCCGAAGAATGTCGCAAATTTCTACGTCCAATTTGAAGCCACTAACGGAATCTGGGTCTAAACCCGCTTTCAAGTCTGGTTCGTGTCCCATACAAACGATGGTGATATGCTCAACAGGCTGTTTGGGGTGTTCTTCCTTGCGTTTTTCATAGGCTTTGTAGGGGAGATTCGCCTTGATTTCTTCTAAATCAGCCTTGGTGGCAATGCGGTTCACGGGCATAATCTTGACCATTCTACCATACAATTCACCATCCCATAGCTGACTTTGCGGGAATGGCTGGATTTCAAGGGCTTGTATTATCAGGTCTCTGGCTTCGATTGGGTTGCGGAAGAAGTCGTAGTTGTTCACGTTATAGACTTCAAATCCTGCTGGCTTGGCTGGTGCCCCGTCTATCCCAGGGATTTGCTTTTTCTGCTCTTTCATTATGCCAAGCAAGCGTTTTGTGGTGGTCTGAATCGCCCCAAGGTTGATGTCAGCCCCAATGTAGCGACGACCAAGTTTCAACGCTACAGCCTGTGTTGTCCCTGCCCCCATAAAACAGTCAAAAACAAGATCACCGGACTTGGTTGAAGATTTAATAATTCTCTCAAGGAGAGCTTCTGGCTTCTGTGTTGGATAATCCACACGATTTTTCGACATCGAATTTTCGTATGCAATGCCCCACACATCATTTGGAATCATTCCCTCATCAGGATAATAAGTACGCCACTTTCCGGCATCGAGGCGTCTTCTGCATTTGCGTCCTTGCTCGTCAACATCTCTAAAATGAGAGTCTCTATATTCTTGTGTGTATGGCATTTTTGCTTCTTCAACATTGAAGAAAGAAACAGCAGTCTTCCCATAGCAAAGAATATTGTCATGTTTCATTGCAAATCTATCAACAGGTCTTCCGAGGGTAGAATATGACCAAATAATTTCATTCCTAAAATTTTTAATGCCGAATATTTCATCCAAAATATGCCGTAGATAGTGAACTTTATGCCAGTCACAATGAAGATAAAGAACCCCTGAATCAGTCAAAAGTTCTTTGCATAAAATTATCCTCTCGTACATGAATTGTAAATATTCGTCATTCATCCAAATATCGCCATACTGCTTTTCTTCAAAGGCAGTTGCATCTCTTTCAGTTTGTCCAATACCCTTGAGTTTAATCTTCTTCTTGTAGTCGGCTTTTGAATCAAAAGGAGGGTCAATGTAAATCAAGTCCACTTTACCACGGAAATCTTTCATAAGGTGGCTCATTACTTGAAGATTGTCACCCCAGAATATCTTGTTAATCCAGCCGTTCTCGTCAGCAATTTCGTATTGTTCACGGAGCTGTGCTGGGAAATATTGTGTGGAGCGATAGGGGCGCTTGCCCGCCCAGCGGAGTTCTGGAAATCCTTTGATAGTTGGACGCTGGTCAAATTCAAAAGTTAATTGTTCGTGTTGTTCAGCCATTGTAGTATGTGTGGTTAGGGGTTATCGTCTTTGATTAAATCAATCTTGCCTTTAATGATATAATCGGGCTTGACAAGGCTACTGCCCACTTTTGGCTTTTACAGCACTCATTAGGTCTGTTATTTTTGCCCATTCCGGTGCTTTGCAGGAATAACGAAAAGCCCGTTCGTTGTCTTGCAGTAGGGTGTGCAAGTCCGTATATTCGTATGATTCCTCAATGGCATGTCCTAGATGCCCAATGACCAGTAAGCGGGCCTTGTATGGATTTATGGCTGCGTCGCCTGTATTTGTGCCGGAGTTATCAGTAGAACACAACTCGTCGTATGCCACCAGTGCCCGCCCTACGTGTTTTTCCACACACAGTATGCAAGAATCAAGCTGTGTGGCGTTAGATGTCCTAATCCATCCCGCGATGCCGGCATCCAGTTCGGCTGTCATCTGAGCGTCTAACCTAGTCTGCTTGCAGGTTGGGCACTTTGCGCGCGTTGCATCCTCCTGCTGTTGGCGCAACCACCCTTGTTCCTGCTCGTTACGCATATTTTCGCGCATTGTGCGATAAAATTCATCGCTAGCTGGGGGTGCGGTGCTTTGCGACATGGGCGAAACAGCCAGTCCAAACTTCTTATTAGATATAGCATTCGGTCGTTCCATTGTAATTCCCTTTCGTATTTATCAAAAATCAACTTTAACACATATTAAGGTGTTCTTCTAAAATCAGTTTGTCCCAATCGTCGTCGGAACCGGAAATACGCACTAGACAAGTACTAGGGGTATTGCGCGAGTCTGTTACCTGCCAAGCTAATAAGAAGGATTTATAAAAGCTGACGTACATCATGCGTCTGTAATAATTATAACCTGTATCAGAAAATGGATGCTGTATAATGTATATATGCTTGCCAGTATCAAAATTTTTCACCACCACGCTAGCTGTTGCTGTTGTCCCCGCATTGTCTTGAACTGGCGTTGATCCAACGCCGTATGCGGCAGCACCGTAATTCAAAGATACGGCAACTGCCGAAACTTGCGAAGCAATCGCATTATTTGACACGGCAGCGGCTTGCGCCCAGTAGCTAGCGTAGGCCGAAACATCGACATTACATTCAAGTGCATAGTAACAACCAACAGACACGGCGACACTTCCCCAAGGGAGGTCATAAGTAGGATACCAAAAGCCACTGTAATTGTTTTTTTCACCTTCACAGTAGGTCCCTAGTGATTCGGCAATAGCGGTTATCTTACAGCGTGTGGCGGAATAGCCCTCCAGCGCCAGCGCATAAGCATGGCATCCTGATAGAGTGTATATGGAACTAAGGCTACATGCTGTTTTATTGCAATTAACCGACGTAACACTAATATCACTATCATACGCATCGGCTTGCGCTCCAATTCCATACGTGTCACCATAGGTGGATTTAACGTTAACCGATATAGAAGTGTTGTCAATGCTTTTCCCTTTCATGCCACACACACGAACATTGCCTCCTCCAATAGAACTTAGAGATACACTACAGCCCTTGGTTGCCAAACCACTTAGCCCTGTTATGCTCATATCTTTCATATAATTTTCGGCATCAACCGAGACTACAACATGGCAATTATAAACATTAAGAATCCTGGGTATAGAATCATAATAAGAATAACTGTCAGCATTCATGTGCTTATCGTACATAGCATATAGCGTTGCCGTATTATTTGTTGTGTTTTCTAGTGTCGTCGTGATGTTAACATTGCAGTTGACCGCGTATTCATATTGTAGTGCAAGAAGAGAACAATAATATGACGATGATGTTAATGCATTGATCGTGACATTCGATGCATAGTCGGAGGACACAAAAGAACTGTCATAATCAAAGTCAGTAATAGCAGCTTGGACTTCAAGATTATAAACATAATTTGCATTTACACCTCTCCAACCTTTTGTATTTACATAATTTAACCCTTTCGTTAATATACGTATATCATTGAACATGTTTATACAATATGTACCATCAGAGATAGTCATAGACCCAAACTCACCCGATACACTCGCTGAACAGTTGAGTAATGATGTAGTGTTACCAAAACAACTAACAATAGATCGGGAAGATTGCCCGGTGATTGATATTGAGCAATTCCAACATAGCGAATTGTAATATGTATAGGGATAACTAGGTGCAATCCCCACGCCACGTATTGTTAGGTATCCGGTAGCTGATGGGTTTGGATCGGTTATGGTAATGTTTAGTTGGCAATTGAACAACATGCAATTACACATACTAATGGCAGAACCACTGTTGTCCATAGTCACATTTATTTCAAAAGGAGAACCATCATCCCAAGATGTCAATATAAGCCTATTGCCACCATACACTGAACTACTATAAATAGAACCGTCAACAGATGAAATATAATATGAAGCAATGCGATAATTCACAGTGCCTTTAACACGCAGACATACATTTTGAAAACATAATGTTGTACTACAGGTAAAACTATAGAATCCAGTATAATCATATATTAGACAGGAGTTCCGTAACTGAAAAATTGCGTACTGTACGTTGCGCCAGGGGTTGCTAACGCTGCCATCACCACTGCGATCCATAGTAGCATAATTCCCGTCCCATTCTACTGAATCGCAATAAAAGTTTAATACGCGTTCAATCTTCTGGTATTCAACAATACATAGTTCCTGCTTGCTTTTGTTAGCCAGAAGACGAGTAGCATAACCACGATCACTTTCATCTTCGTCTTGAGGCAGAATGTTTACATCGGTTTCTGGCGTCCAATTTGAATTATAACTAATACTCGGAAATGTCAGACTCCCCCATTCCCCACCACAACACAGCCGCAAAATATTATAGCGTGGGTCGATGTTATTGCGATAATAAGGTGGATATTCCGTATCGGTGGTTGAATCTAATGGATATATTATGGCTTTATCGTCTGATACAGGATGTAGTATCTCGCCGTACACCCCTAGCGGTATTGGAAGGACGCCTTGTGCTCCATAGTCTTTATTCTGTGTTGCTAATTCCGACATACTATTTATTGGTGAGCTATCCAGAAACGCATTGATAATATAACAGAATGTTTGTTTGACCGGTAGTGTCAGTGTCTGAGATAGACGTAATGGTTGTCACGGAGGGAACACCCTCATCCACGGCTATTGTATTGGTGACGATAGAATATGTGCCTAATGCCATAATTGCATTATCATAACTTACATCAGCCTGCATAGCCGCGACGCTGTCATATACCGCAAATTCTAATGTAGCGGATAACCCATCTGTTTGAGGCGTTGTAGATGTGTCCGACAAGGTGGCACGAGTGTATTTAAGGGCAACAACTGGTATGGATGTTACATCACCGCCCTCGGCAGGGGGGCTTGTCGTGGGCAATGTTAAATATGCTGGAGGTAAACTAAACGCCTTGTTATTAACATAAAAATCTAATGGTTCTTTCAGTGCATCACCAGTCAAAATATAGTTAGGCTTAACAATTCTCACACGTAAATTATGCGTGAACAAAGTGCTATTAAACTTTGCGTTGCTGGGTTGGTCCGCAATATCCATGATAATTGAATAATTACCGCCATATCCATACGCGTTGGTCAATTCGGGATAGTCATTGGAAACGGTTAAATTAAAATTGGTAATGCCACCAGTGGCAGCAAGCTGCTGTAAAAATAGGATTGGAAAATTCATATTGGCAATTACGGAGCCAGAATAAGTATATTCCTGTGTAACCACCGCATCACCTTCTTCTGTCTCGGTGGTGGAAGATATAACATTGCGACTAATGGCAACCTGCCCAATCAACATAGTGCTGAACGACGACGCACACGAAATAACACTGTTATTATACTCGGTAATGTCATCAGGAACGAATTTAATCCATCCAGTACGATACAAGTGATGCACAAAAAGTCTTACTTCGCGCGTTACCCTAATGGTGTTGTCAGACGTACCAGCAAACCATTCTGCTCCTAGGCTGTCAATATCCTGTTCAGAAAAAATACAAGGTACGTCAATTAAATGACCGTGCCATTTACATTTTGACGGGGAACTTGTTTGAGTAGTGTCATCCCAACTGCCACCATCGCATACAACAAAATAACTTTTGGTAACGGTGGTAGTGTTACCTTCACTATCGTATTCATCGCTTTGTTGGTTAACGACACGCAGAGAAAAATAACCAGTATAATAATTTTCTACACGAACGGTTGTATCATCGGATATTTCATCGTCGCTGCCAGGATAACTTGTATGCTGATGAGTTGCCGGCATGTGATTTTTAACATGTTTAAGCATTGCCCCCAACTCTTTGGTATATCCCAACATCTTAATAGTGCTATCCATTGAACCTTTTCACCATTGTTAAAAACCATAGATTACCAATCCACGCCTCTGGTCGGCATGTTTAACGACGACCACGACTTAATCTTATGCTCTTGATATTTCAATACCCTATATCGCTGATATTCAGGAGATGAAGGCAGTAATGCATCAACAAAAACAACCCCGTTCTTTAGCGGGCAGTTGTCAAATTTTTCAAACTGAAACGCCGCCGGATTCGTAATGTCAGCACGACGCTCATAAATCTCTTTTGCTTTTGCCAAGTGATATTTATTACCAATGGCATACTTACTATAAATACTGTTTTGACCATCCGAGTCAGGAAATGTCTGCCAGCGGTAAATTTGAGAAGCGTAGTCCGTTAGGGTGGTCCCTTTGGTATATGTCATCCCGGAATTGCTGACACCCAAAATAGGCCACTTGGCCCGATTACCAACGTCCAATAGCGACTGCCTAAATTTATCCCGAAACGGATCGGTCTGAATAACGATATTGATTTCCCACCACTCCCATTCCCGCTTTCGCGTAGAATCGCTGGTCTCACGATGATATTGCGGCTGCGCACTCACAATCAATGCACTTTCAGGCAGAAAAGTTAAGCCACAGACCTTAATGGTATCACGATTAACAGTATTTATCAGTTCGATAAAGTCGGTAATATCAAAATTTTTTGGCTCTAAGCAGTAGGTAAAAGACAACTGTACATAATGTTTTTGTGTCTCTGCCTCAATGGGATCATCTGCCGAATTGACAATCGGCTTTAACGTTACCCTGGTACCATCGCTTTGAGTATAAAAACGATTGTTATTGCTATTAAAAGCAGCCGTAAATTTAGTTACTACTTCTGGAAACGAAATGGAGACATTGGTCGGACGTTTGTCCCACGGTGGCGTGCTTTCCGCATCGTCATCATCGCTATTCTTTAGCATCTTATATTCAGCGGCGTAAGTCCAGAAATGAGAATCATCGCGAAAGTGCTCAATAGACCCTTGACCGTAATAACGATAACGAGTATCCTCCGGTAGCCGATGTCCCATCATTGGAAAACCGCTTGAATTGAATACTTCCGCTGGACATACTTCACGAGGCATTAGGGATGACGAATTGGAGTCGTCTAATGTAAAATTGTACTTGCGAATAATGGTAGCCACACCATCACTTACAGAAACAGAGTTATCCCATGCAGTAAATGACGGCTCACGACAACCATCTTCGTTGTTCCCTGTACACGGACGAATAATTGTAGAGTATGTAGAGGTGGCCATAGATCAACACCATTGCCTAAAACTGCAAAAAATGGTGGCGGGTGTAGAAATCGAATCTACCAAAACAAGGATATGAACCTTGCCGGAGCACCAGCTCTACCCGCTCACACTATGGAAACAAGAAACTAAGTCTTTACCTGATCAACAAGCGGAACATCAGAATTATGTTTTGGGGCCATGACTTGCTTGGCTTTTTTACTGCGCTCACGCTCTTTCTCTTTGGCTAACGCGGCAACGCAACGGGCTACTAGATCATTCTCTTCACGCTGAATGTCGGCGGCCTTCTTCTGTTGTTCCTCTTTTTGTTTCTGAATTTTACGCTTACGACGCGATACAATTTCAGATGGCAAATCCTCGACCTTGATGGGCTTAATGCGTGGCGGTCGTTTACTGTCTTTCAACGCAGCCAGCTTGACAAACACATTCGTATTTCTAGAAACCTCACGGATGTCTAACAAGAGAAGCTGCAAGTCCTCAAAACGTTCAATGGCGAACTTATACTTGTTCTCCGTTTCTTTGTTATTCTCAACTGATGCATTATATCGCTCGCGTTCTATCCAAATCACATCCTTGACAGACATAGGCGCGAGCATAGACATATCATGCATCGCAACAGCATTGCGAATTAAGCCTGGGTAACTTCCTGGGCTTCGGTATTCGCTGCTGTCTCTTGCGAGTTTTTTTCAGCTTGCTCCGCTTCTTGGTCCTTGGAGTCGTAAAAATCGTTGGTCAGGCTATAAATCTCATTGCCCACCGTCTGTGCCGGAATAGTTGCGCGTTCAACAAGTAATCTGGCAATGTCCTGATCGCCTTTAATGACTTCAAGACCGCAACTCAACAACAGGACGTAGAGGTCTTTAGGACGGAAAACATTGTCCGTGCCATACAGAACCTGGATGCACATCCGGTCTGCATCACCTAACGCACGAATCCAATATTCAGCCTCCCCATCGCCAAAATCAACGGTGACTTTTTTGCGCGGAAGCTCTTTGGCCGGAATTTTTGACAGGTCAATTTTAGTCTTAATCATAACAATACACCTCGCTTTTTAACAATAACACACACAAATCACATAAGGCACCGCATTGCTGATCAACAATGCGGGCATTATGTCAGCCAATTAGCTGTAAGACTGCGTACCGAGGGAACCGGATGCAGTCGTGCGATTGATGATGCCGAATGTAGCCTCAAAGGACTCCATAACACCCTCCACATCGCCACTTGGACCACCGACGTTGATTACCTTCGCATCATACGTTGCAGTAAAGGCGCCGCCATCGGTAGCGCTACAAGAATAGCTCAAAGTGCCCAAAGAACCAGATTCCTTAGCACTGATCAGGTCTTCATACTTCGTTGGGTTGAACAGGAAAGTAACGGTGGTGTCGTCATACCCGGTCTTAGGTACGACTTCTTTGCGGGTCGCTTTGTCGGACACCAATTCCACAACCTCATTTTCAAGAGTCGCGGGGAGTTCGGCGTCGCCGACACGTTCGATCTCGGTACCATTCCAGCTAACATGGAATTTACCACTGAGGGCCATACCAGTTGAAGCCATAAATCATCTCCTTCTGCCCTACAGGGCAACGTTGTTAATATGAAATCCTCGCGATTACACTAAGGTTTTTTTTGTCAACAACGTAGTGTTATGCATGGGCCGCGCATCGTAAATACAGCGTCACGGGCCTAATACGCCAGTTCTTATCCTCCACGTCCTCCCCCACAGATACACGATATATCGCGACTGTTAGCCCATCAGCGAAAACATTGCATTTGTCATCATCTTGTATGTCAAATTCAAACTCAATGGCAGATTGTTTTTCTGACAACATCAGCGTGCCAGTACCCTTTGGGACATAAATGTCATATCGCATTAAGCATAGCATTATGCGTCGGCGCATAGCTGACCACGGGCGGGACGTATGGCCACCCCAATATTCATCAATCCAGAATGGCTGATTGCTAATCGTCAACGACGGCAGATTCTCACCATGAAAATCATTGTCGCTAGTAATAATACCAGCATTTAAGAGACGTTCACGCAAAGCATATCTTACTTTATCAGTGTTTATCATAACGGTTATCAGTCCTTAATCTCTACGTTCTCGCTTGCAAACACCATCCAGAATGGAGCTAAGATTTTCTCTAATATGTTCGGTCGCCAATGCAATGAAATCACGCCCTGGTGTAAGAGCACCGGTTTGAGCATTGAATACGCCATGTAACAAAAGAGGCCCATACCATACTGGATTTGTGACATATACAGAATCAGCAAGATTGAATCCATACCCATCTAACTCCGTAAGGGTTTGAGCGGCCTTGTCTAAATTTATTTGTGATACATATTCCATGCGGGGAGGCCAACTCTTGCGTTTCCCAAAAACAGTATCATCGGGGGTGCCAATGTTCACGTTCCAGTTCGCTCGGAAATAACCAGACCACAACGGACGCAAACTATCCTCCGGTCCGCGTGATGGCACTTGGATGCTATATATCTCCTGTGCCACGGCAGCGACAACACGAGAAGCACGACGATTTAACATATTCTTATAAAAAGTGCGCCCGCGCTTTGTGTTGTTAAACTGCATTAGTCACTCCCAACGCGACGCAAGGTCACTCGATACTGCGACGGGAGGCTATGCCAAAAGTTTACTGGTTCAATGCGGATAATAGAATAACAATCGCCATTCCAAAGCACCGCATCAGTACCACAAACAATGCCACCGGTTGTCTCGCGCCACGGCCTTATGTCATCAAGCGTTAAATCACCATTAGAACTTTTTACCACAGGATCGGACGTTAATACCTCTCTCGTTTTGCTCAAACACAAATAAGGTATATATGCACGCAAGTCGCCTGCTATATATGCACCCTGCGACACAAGCCAGTCCGCTGCGTTATCTGGATCACGTAAATAAATGTCACGCTCAAACATTATATCATCGACAATACCGGTCAATAAATCATTGTACTTGTGCCGATATTGTATAACCGCAGCGTTTTTGCGCACACCTTTGGCTACTTGGTAGGCTACTTGAGCTAATGGATTTACTTGTCCAGCCATCATCCCCCCTGTGCGATTGCAGATACAATGGCAAGCCATCCCGACGCAGGCATTGCATCCATATTTGCCAGCGCCAGATAATCATGCATCGCGACACTTGTGTTTATAATGACATCTGATTCGTCAGTGACAAAAGATACGGAATATGGCACAGAGGGAATGAACTTGGCATCATCCTCATCCGAAGTCGTGACAATTCCTGCAATGACATACGCACCGGTAAGTACTAAAGTGCCCGTGCTAGTGTTATAGTTATCACCGGGAATGATAGAAATTGACGTATATGGAGAATCATCTAATCCTACATCGTGGGACGGGGCAAGGGTGCGTTCAACATTGCCATTACTATATTTTCGACAGATAATCCGCTGCCCATTGGCATCTGTTTCAAGCCATTGGGCCGCTGTGCCAGGTGGAATAACGCCATTAGCTCCGGGGAAAATAATTATTTTTGCCATTTTAAGTCCTGTTTATGGTGTGCATTAAATCTCTAATATGGCTGTTTTTGTCAACAACTAAAAGATGCAATTACGTCATCCCACAGTTGTTTGCACAAAACATATCTCGATTTGTCGGGAGTCTTAAATGACAGGGAATAATTTACAAGCAGCGGGACCGCCTGCTGTATATCAGGATTAAATTGTGTTTCTGGATCAAGAAAGTAAATCTGTTCGTCATAAAACCTATTACGAGTTGTCCATCGCTGAATGCTGAAATTGCGAATTGTACACTGGAGTAACTTATATTCTTTTTTAGCAGAAGCATAAATGACCGGCATTCGGGATTGTAATAGTTCCCAAAACCGGTCAAAGTCATCAGATAATAAATATGGACCAATGCGGCGCAAGCTCATAAAAAGTGTTTATGCCCCCAATCAGTACCACCCGCATTAGGATCATCAACTGATGCACCATTGGATTCAAGGACACGCCGGCACATTACGGAAAACAACGGCGGCTCATATTCGTGATCAAACAACTCTGTGCCGCTTTTTATAAGACCTAGTATGCCCAACGGAAATGGCCGAGACGGGTCATTATCCAAATCTAGAAAATACAATGCCTCATAACAGCACGCTTGCCGTAACCAATCAGGAATCAACTCATCTGTCTCAGAGGTCGGTGCATAAGTAACATCTACCCCGTCACTATCCACAAAAGAACAGAAGCGCAAAATGATATTAGTGGCATGGACAAGAGCCTCTGATTTGCCGTCTGACTCAGAAGCAGACCAGTTATCAGACCAGCGATGCTCACCTAAAAAAGCATCACCAAATGCCACGGAGCAAAGTTTTACAGTAGTATCACTCATGGATTATATTCCTTGTTTTTTCGCCTTGCGCCCACGCCCTGGGACACGATGGGTACCGCTGGCAGATACGGGTGATGGTTCATTGTCGGTTGGCTCTTGTTGCTTGCTCACGTAGTCCTGATACATCTGCTGCGTCTGTTGCTCGTTGAGCGTGTTGCACTGAATGCCGGCAGCGCTTAATTCATGTTTCATTTTTTTTAATTCCTGCGTGGCACGTAACCGTGAGTCTGTGTTTGCGTTGGCATCTAATATGCCACTCAAAACAGCGGGGTCTGAATTGCCGCCGTTAGCGATATGGGATAACACGTCCTGCTTCTGCCCCTTAGATGTTAAGTCCTTTAACATCCCCTGCTGTAAAGCCTTGCGTGCAAGACCACGCGGGTCGCCGTTAGACACACCCTTTTTTTTCATACATGGATGGTTGTAAAATTCCTCATCGGAATAAAACTCTTTGCGGCAGCCGCCGCAGGCATGATATTCAACCTTACTCATTGTTTGGTTCCTGCTTAATGGTTGGAATTTCTGTAGCTATCGGCTCGCTGCCCGCCTGCACCAATAAGTCACTAAGCTGGTTAACGGGCAAATCACCGGGAGCTATGGTTAGAGGGATAGGGCTAGAATTTTCGGTTACGCCATTGTCATCACGACAAACCGTCACATTATCATAATTGGTGGTATTGTGGTCATCTGTCTGAGTAACCGATATGTCATCCTTTGTGGTTGTTTGATGAATCGAAAACGACATAGGCTTGGCGGTCATTTCACAGTTTAATGAATCTCCAATACGTATCCCATTGTTTTCTAGGTGCTGCTTAAATGCTGGGATTTGCCGAATCTTGTTAATTACCAATTCTGGTGTTATGGCACGCGAACAAATTAGATGCATGTCTGTGTTTTTATTTCGCGGGCACCAAAACGAATCACTTGCATCAAACGAATACTGAGGGTCATTAAAGCATCCGTGACAAACGCCAGTCTCAATAACCCGGTATGGAGTATAAAACTCACAAAATGGCTGCGAAAAACCGCTAATCAACACAACTGGCTTGTGACACGCCCAAGCCAACCAAGAAAGACCACTCCCTAAACCAATAAAAAAATCAGCATGGTGTATTAGCGCAGCACGGTCAGAAAGCGTTTTCCCGTCACCAATGCCAGTCCAATCCTCTGCGCCGGATGGTATCTTTTGCCAAGCAATGCCAGTACCACATATCTTTTGAGCATCAATGTCCAACACACGATAACCGCAACGCTTCAAAAAATCCACTACGGTATCCCAGCCGTAAGGATTTAGCCATAGTTTACAGCCACCAGATGCTAAAGAGCCAATACAGACGTATGGTTTATTGATTATGCGATTAGTCGTATCGTATGCAATTTTCGGAGGCACATTATCTATTGTGTGCGGATCAATGCCAAGTATGTTTGCGCCAACCCAATGCAACGGAGACATGCGCCAGTCATAAGGAAGAATATCAGAAGAACCGTCAAATTTCACTCCTAATTCATAATGCGCATAAGAATGAATGGATAACATTTCCTCACGATAAATAAAATTTATTTCTGGATATACGCTTTCAAATAAAGGACGTATTTTGTCAGACATCGCCACAAATAACTTACATTGGTGCTTTTCCCTGAATAACTCAATCGCGTGGAACCACCCAATCGTATCACCAATCGTCTCAACTGGCAAATGGACAATCACAATACGATCTTTGAGTTCCATTTTGTGCAATAGCAAGACCTTCTGCGTATCCTCATCAGAAATACGCAATAAGATATTCCTGTAAAATCGCTGTGTCGATTGCAGACGTTCACCCGCTTTCAGACAACCGTTGAACATTAAACGATCACTATTAGAATCCCAATACTGTACACGGTATCGACGGTTAGTACCATAAGGAATTTTTACACGCACCCCTAGATTAAAGTCGAAGGTAATGCCATCTGGACCCGGAATAGACGGCTCTAAGTGCAAATTTAGCCTACGGTACATCTCGCCTAAACGACGCTCTATGTCGTCAGGTGTAGAAACAGAAACGGGCGCGGGATGAGACTGCACCCCTTGCCCGGTAGGTAAATTAGTATTTTCTGACATTATGAAATTCCTCGCAAAAATTTCACTGCCCCGCTGTGGAAAAGAGGCCGTCGGCAGTGCGAGGATACTACCGCCGGCCCCAGGAACGGCAAAAGGACAAAAGCCGTTCCCAAAACAACCATGCGATTAACGACCCGGTATCAAGTCGTTGTAGACCGTAATCGAACCGCCAAACCCGGTACCGTCCACGGTGGCAGCAGCCATGTAGTATTTCTTGCTATCCCCCGGAGCGGGGATATAGTTCAAAATCTCGGCTTCCGCAGCATACAATGCAGTACCGGTAGCCTTGGCAGAAACCACAGTGGACCACGAGCCAGTGTCAGTGCCGGCAGCAGTCTTGGTATCGCCAGCCAACAGTGCGAAAGTGGCCACAGACGATGCACTGGCACCAGTAATAGCCTCGGCAGCATACGCGCGAATACAGACACCGGAGAGCGTCTCACCCAGGTCTTGTGCATCGCTATACACGGTTCCAGAGGCAGTGGGGAGGGACTGCGCAAAAAACGCACCATCCTCGTGAAAGCGCAATTTATAATCTGCGCCACCTACAGCATTAGTTTTAATATCAAGTCCCATAATGATACTCCTATTAAGAAGGGTTAAAAAACAACTAAACAGACCGGGCTTAAAAGGCCCGGCTGCTCACACATATTAGGCTTCTACGAGTGTCTCGGTGCCCTTATACATATTGTCATCAACAATGATCGGGCAACCAGAAATCCGCATCAGACCCGTATTGTCAACTGTAATCAGGTCGGCGTGTCCGGCTTCTTTCTGGTAGTTTGATGCAATGATGTTACGCATCGTAGGATGGCAATAAATCGCGCTGTTCGGGCGATAGCCACCAAACTCATCCACAAAATCAAGCAACTGCTGATAAGTGGGAACGTTGGAGCTGTTACAGTTTGCGATCAGATGAATCCGGTCGGTACGCGGCAACTGAACGCCCATGAACATCACAATTTCCATTGCATAGCCCGCAAAGACGTTACCATCGGAATCTTTGATGTCGATAATCTGACCACCACCGATGGGATAGATGTCAAACATCTTCTGTCCACTCAAGGCCGGCTGGTACAAACCGCAGTTTTCGCCCTCCGACCAGCTTACGCCGATCATTGAGTAAAAAGCGCTGCCTGTAGTGCCGATACGGGTCATGCACTCACTCTTATTGTCCAGGCAAAACGCCTTTAGAGAGTTGTACATATAACTCACGTCAAATGCCTGACCTGTGCGATTCAGGATATACGGAAGCTGTTTCGCGAGGATATTCTCACGGCCAAGCAACTTGCATTTGTCAAGCGGGAGATTGATACGCCCACCGACCTTGCCGATTTTCGCATATCCCAGCTCTGTGCTGGCAGATACCAACGGCAACGGAGAATCGTAATCCACAAGTTCCGGGATGCTGACATCTTTGATTTTTTCAAAGATGTTCATATTGCCCTTACTGGCCTCAATGCAGACCATAGAATTGAAAAGTGGGGTTTCCTTGAAAAACGGATCAACGATCAGCTCTTGTTTGTCAGCATAGGACATGCTGATTTCATAGATAGTATTCGCCATAATTGATTACTCCTTTAATGACTAAGGGTTAAAACGTGATGGCAAAAATATGGTTATGCGCCAGTATTCGGGCCAAACATTCCTTGTAGGGTTTCGATTGTAGTTTTACGGGCCGACGATGGCGGTATCGCACCGCTGGGAGGATTAGCCCTGCCGGGGGAGCTTGGATTAAAGAGGTTATATGCTTCCATTGTTTCTTTGGCATAGTCCAAAAGACTTTGTGTGCCGTCGTTCGTGACTAGCTTGCCTGTTTCGTCTCGCACAAGGTCCCCTGCACGATAACGATCAACCAGGTTGCGTTTAAGCGCTTTGTGATTGGCTTCTTTGAAAGCATCAACGACTTCGCCAATCTGCGATTCTGCATCGGCCGCATCCAGCTTACGCTGTGTCGCGGTCTTAAACTCTAGCAGCTCTTGGTTTGCCGCCATAAGCTCTTGCTCCTTGTTCTTGAGTAAGTTTTCGCGATCACGGTATTCTCGGTTCGCCTTGAGCAAATCGTTGCGCTGTTGCTGTACGTCGGTGAGCTTCTTGCCTTCGGCCTTCAATGCGTCAAGCTCATCTTGCATCGCATGAATGGAAGCAACATCTGTAAATTCTGACCATTTGCCAATTTCCGTCTTATACCCATCACGTTCCTGACGGATAGCTTTGTTGGCGTTTTGAGCACCCTCAAACATTTCCTTGTAGGTCTTGCCCTCTGGTGACCTTGCCAACTTCTGCACGGTTTCCAATTCAGCCAGCTTAGTGTCGTATTCGGATTTGGGAATCGCTCCCGTTATATCCAATACATACTTGCCGTCTACCTCTTTGTAGTGAGAACGCATTGCGTCATCTACTGCATCCAGTTTTTCGATAATGAAATCAATAGCCATATCTCGTTGCTCCTTAATGGGCATCGCGCCCGTTATCTTAGTGGCAGCCCATCGCGAAACTGCCTTTCGATAATGTTTTTTTTGTCAACATAAAAAAAAAGACAAATAAACATAAACTATATTGTTATTACACCTTGACAAAATGGTTTTTGAGTATATATTAAAGTTAACAGCAAAGAGTGCAACCGAATAGATGAGTTGAAATTAACAAAAGGGGGAAAAGATGAGCTTTTTTAGAGTTATGCTTTTTGGAAACCTAGGAAAAGACCCGGTAGCGCAATCCACTGCACAGGGATTACAGATTTCTAATTTTTCAGTAGCTTGGAACGAGAGCTACAGAAGCGAAAAGTCCAGTTGGGCCAATGTCACGGCATTTGACAAGACCGCCGATTTCTGTAATAGATATTTACAGAAGGGTTCCAAAGTAGTAATTGACGGCCGGCTCGCAATAGATGAATGGCAAGACAAAAAGACCGGCGAACAAAAAAAATCATTCCGTGTCATCGCAGATCGTGTCGAGGCAGTAAATGATTTAGCTGGTCAAAAAAACGGTGGTAGTACATACGGCAATGCTACACAATATCCACCGCGATCCGGCGAGCCAGCACCTCCTCCAGCGCCGACACCGGCGTTTAATATGCCGGGGCAGGATAATTCACAACCGGGAAACACAGCGGCATCTCCAAATGACGACATCCCATTCTAATATATTTTAGCGCCAGCAGTACAATATAATGGCCGGTTTTTCACCCTTCTCCCCGGCCAACGGCTGCTGGCGCTTTTCCTTTTCTTACCAAATAAACGGCATTTAACAAGGACAAAACATGAAAATCATTGTGTCATCTTCCAGTTTCCTTTATGGACTGAAAAAAATTATTGGTGTTGTCAGCAACAACGCCGTTAATCCAGTAATGAACAATGTCAAGTTTACCGCCAAGGATGGGGCGTTGTTGCTAACTGGCATAAACTCTCTAATGGTCAATGAGGCGACAGTAAACGCAACCATCCTTGATCCCGGAGAAACTACGCTTCCCATGCGTAAGCTATATCAGATTGCATCGGCATTGCCGCAGGATGATGTAGTCATTGAAACCGTTTCAGATACTAATGATGTTGTGTCCATAACATGCGGAAAAGCCACCTATCGGATCATTGGTCTTAGCCCCGTCGGTTTTCCCGACAAGGAAATCTGTGCTGGGTCAAACTCATTTCAGGTGGATGCTCGTGCGTTCGTGTCGTCACTAAACCAAGTATCCCCTGCTATTTGTGCGGATGAAAGCCGACATGCGCTGAATGGTGTGCTACTTGAATTATCAGATGGTAACTTGGCGGTTGTGGCTACAGACGGACGTCGGTTAGCCACATGCCAACACCATGTCGATTATACAACACCAAATGGTGTGTCATCGACGCGAATCATCATATCCGCCGTTACGGTGATGGAACTTATAAAAACGATTGATGTAACACAACCTTTATTGATTAGTTTTAATCAATCTTCTGTTGAAATCAAATCTGGCGAAACCGTCATTACCGCACTGCTCGTGGAGGGTGTATATCCCAATTATAGTTCTGTTATCCCGGATAGCTTTGCGCACAGCATGACCGTAGATCGAGTGACGTTGCTTGGCGTAATTAAACGCGTTTCACTGGTCTTAGATAATATGGATGGTTTGAAATTCACCGCTGACGGCAATAGCCTGGAATTATCAGCCCATAGTGCCCGCTATGGGGAATCCAAGGAAAGTATGGACATTGATGTTGCCGGGGAACCAACAACCTTCACGCTAAATGCAGATTTTATGATCCAGCCTCTTTCTAAACTGGATTGCGACAAGCTGATCATCCAGTATAATACTAGTGATACGCCGATAGCATTGCGTAACAGCGATGATTTTCTGTATATTCTTATGCCCATGCGTCTATGACAGGAGGTAACGTGAAGCATCCGAAACCAAAAATATGGACAGAGAGACCAGCAAATCCACAACTTGGCATTGCAGAAATATACGTTCTTGGGGGAAGGTTTAAGTATATTGAAAAAACATGCGTTGGGAGAATATACCAGAAGCACTTATCGCAATCTGATGCACTGCGCCTAATGCACGCTATTGAACGAGCAATCGTTGATTTTGCCGACCAGAAATCTACCGACTAGCCCCCAAAATATTGTTCTAGTGTCCCTGACTTTTCAATGCACCGGTCACATAGGCCGGTGTAATTCTTATTTGCGTGTTTTTTCCCACACTCAGGGCAACAAGCATCTTCACGTTCCGTAATACGTCGCAACACAACGTGTTTTGCATGGCATTTGTCAGCGCTAGTTTGCTTTTTGATTGCGTGCATTGATATATTCCTGTACCTTGGTGAATGACCAATTATCGCTTTGTTCCAAATCGCTAATGGTATATTGTCTTGTCGGTGGATGTGGGAGATAACCCTTTGTTTGCAAGGCATTGTCAGCGAACGCCTTGGCTCGTATAGCACCAAGCCTGCTTATCCGTTCATCTTCCGACAGACCTAACAGATATTCAGAAAATGTCAGCGCTAGATAGTTGTATTTTTTAGGCATTACGCAAATCCTTGATGTCGATAGAGATGTTTTTTGTTACGGGGACAAGGTAGCACCGGCAATTAGGATGCATTGGACAAGATGGCGCATCATCTGGTGAAAAGGTCATGCCCTCTAAGGCATCGCAGTCAGAACACACGCGGTCGTCCATTTCCGTTACCCACATTACCTCATCCACAATCGCTGTGTTTTTGCGGGCCATTGATACTGACACATCGTTGGCTACACCATTGACAATCAACGCCACGTTAACCTCAATCTGCCTACGGGTGGTGGCCATGGCTTTTATCAGTTCATAACGGACCACATCTGGCTTAACCCGGCCAGATAATCCTTTGCTGACAGAGGAATATATGCGTGTTGCGTCTGCCTCTGATATTTTACGGAATATGTCATCCACGGTGTTACCGCTGTAAACGCCATATTTTCTAACGGAAGATGATTGTTCTTGAGTAAGCGTCTTGATATTTGTTGTGCGCCTAACTGATTCAACGTCTAAACCTAAGTTCAGACTTAGCATGGCCACAAGCCACAATTCTCCAAACGACACCTCGTTTTTAACAAGATTGGATAGGGCGCCGCCAATATATTCCATCGCGTAGGTTAAACCTCCAGCGCGCATTTCGGTAATCATGGCTTGTATCTGCCGTAATTTACGCATAGTACTGGCGTCAAGTGCAAACTTACCGAAATCCTGATAGATACGATCAACCAACAACAGTATATCTCGTTCGGTTTCCTCGTATGCCTCCATGACATCTCTGCCCCAAGCGGCAGATACAGCCTGTAAGCCATCTACATGACGTGCAAGCATTTCTGCCAAAAGACGGTAATCATCTTTATCCATTGGTTAAGTCCCATGATTTTTCCAATACCTGAAAAAAAGCAGTCGATCTGTCTTTGCAATACCTAAATCCGTGCCTAGTCGCAAGAATTTCAAGAGCTTTGGTGGAATACATACATACATGTCCATTTCTAGGAGCAATGTTTTCCCATTGAGTAGGCATCTTGCCGAAAACACTCCGGTTGTTATCCCACGTTTGAGTTGACATAATTATCACACCATCCTCAACCAACCATCGGTTGAAATTAGCAAACACCGGATGGGGATTATAAACGTGTTCCATTACCTCAAAGCACGTTATCAGGGTATATTTAGAATGATGCTTAAACGCATCATCGCCATAAAATGGATCATAACAATCAGCCCATAAACCAAGCTTATCATGGATCATTTGCGCCAGTTTACCATGCCCCCCACCATAGTCTAATACACGAGCTTGATTACTGCGGATGGCATCTTTGAACATCTCAAACATTTTTTGGTCGCGAGACCCGTCCGCGTGTTCCTTGTCCACGCACAAGTCAAACTCCGCATTATAAATGCGTTGCTTGTAGTCCGAAGGAGTCCACTTTTCAAACATTGGCGCATAAATCATCTCGCAATGGGGGCAGATATAATATGCGCAATCACCGCCCTGCAATGTCATTTCTGGCGACGCGGGCTTAAAGGTCTTGTCAAACGGGACAGTAAAATATTCCTCTCCATACGTGCCACAAACAGGGCAACGTGCTTTGCGAACACGATCTAGGCAATGTGCAAAGCGCAAGCGACGATACGCATCACCATATCCAGGCACGTGCAGACACCAACTTTTACCGGGAATATACTCATTGGGGATGGGCACACTATAGTACTGATAGATGTCGTCAAATTGGTTAAAGCCAAAATTTTCAGAGGGAAATTGATAAAAGTCACAATAGTCAGGATGCTTAAATGATGCAGCAATAGCATCCTGATCAAAAAACGGTGCTTTCTCAAACGTCTTGTAGGTCTGGTCACTGTCCAGCGACAACAGCCATTGAATAGCCTTGCTAGTGTTTGGAACAGCAAACACACCAGAGTTCCATCCTAAGATGTCTTTGCGAATAACAACTTTGTTTGGGTCCATGCCGGCCAATAAACCTGCAATATCAACGTCAAAATTTACGGGGGCAGCGTCGCAATCCATCCACACTGCCCAATCAAAGTCCATTTTCCCTAACGCATACAGCAACAATGGAAATTTAACCCAATGGGCGTCTTTGTCCTCTTGTGGATTTTCTTTGCTGCTTAAATATGTGTGCCCAAATTTTTTACAGTACCGTGCTTTTAATTCATCCGTTACTGACACGTAGTCGAAATGAGGTGGTAACGGTGGATTGTAGACACCACAAGTGCAAATGGCAATTTTCATGTTTGTGCTAAACGTCCTTTGTTTTTATTTAGTAGCTTGAAAATCGGTTTTGGTAATTGGTTCAGGCTGCGCATCAGCCGGCATAGGAGAGTTAAAAAGATTCCCTAGCTGGCTATGGGGTATAAAGCCCAAGTTCTCTTGCCGTTCCAGTTTTTCTAGCTGCCAGCGATTCTTAAATTCCTTCCATTCAATGCGGGAATTAACATAGCCATTTTCTTTGGCCATCCGATACAAGTCCTCTTCTAGCATCGGTACCACCCCTTCGGCCACAGACTGGCACAGGGCAACAAACTCAGATAGGTTGGAATCAACATTGGCAAAGTCCTTACTTGGCGTATAAAGCACCCTTGATGATACGTCATCACCGTATCCCATCCACTGTGCGATATATCGCAATTGCTCAGTAATGGCATCGCCAGAAGTATCTACGATGGTCCTTAGCGGGGCAGTCTGCGCGTTCTGTACAATGCCGACGGCAGTGCCAGATTGATGAGACTTACTCGACATAATACTCATGCGGCGAAGCTCAATTTGCGCCATAATACTATCCATATATTCTTTTTGAGCCGTAAAGCCAATACCATTGTTTGAAATAACCTTTGGGACAACATCCTTCGGAAGCTTATTGTGCGCACCGCAGCCATACCGAATATCCCCTAGGTTAAAGTCCTTGCCGGTATTTAGGAAAAACACCGTTTCCTGGCACGACTGGAATATGTGCTGGCTATATTGAGCATCAAGCTGAAATAGCTTAATTTCGCAATCCGCCATATCTAACAGCGGAGGTAAATCCATAGATACCCCTGATAACGATGACGCCCCACACCAAGTAAACGGAATGCGATTTAACCTAATACCACGGTACGTGGGATAAGTGGTTTTTTCGTCTACTGGTGGAATGTCAATATTAAAATTAGCCCATTGATCTGGCGATATAACGCTTTGATAATACTCTTCGTTAGCATCCAAGCCTAAGACTAGAAAACGAGGCTCATACTCGTCCTTTTTAGTCTGGGTATTATAATTATAGCCAGATTCATCAAGCAGAACCATCTTAGCTTTGTTCTCCCCAGGCGTCGCTGGAAAATAAGCTCTCAAAAAAGTATTGGCACCATATTCTTTAATCACAAATGGGTATGCCGGGTTATTAGTCGGATCGACTAACATACAACGCAGACCATGTGCAAACTGCTCCCTATTAAGATTTGATTGCAAGCTGTGCAAATCCCGTCTATGTACCGTGGCCGCATTCGATATAAAGTCCATACTGCCAGATTCCGGTAAGATAATTTCTGGAAATCCTGACATGGTTAAGCCTTCGTATATGCGCATTGCATAAGTGGTCATAGAATAAAACAAAGCGCGTTGAAGAAATGCGTTGTATTCCTCTGGATGCTCTTCCTGCCACATGGTGGGAGGAAGATATATCGCTTTACGCTTGATGTTACGTTGACCCTGCAAGCAATCATCAACGCGCATCCGATACTCAAGCAAATCTGAATATTCAAGAAACGCATACTGCTTGGCTTCGTAACGCCAATCGTTAGGAGATTTCTTTTTTATTGCTGGCATATATTAAATCCCGTCAGATGAAAATAAAAGTTGATTCTATGAATGTGAAATTTGTCAACCCTAATATAAATATATATAATATATTGACAAAATGGTTTTATTGTGTATATTAAAGATGCAAGCGCAATAAGGTAGCGCCTTGATGCAACTAGACTTGAAAACAAAACAAAGAAAACTACATTAAGTGTCATTCATCATCAAATATGTCCCGAACCAAAAGGAGCTAAAGATGGCTACAAAAAATAACAAAGACAAACCAATTAAGCATGTGTGTCCCCAATGTGGACGAGACTTAGAACATGAGTTTGCACAGTGGGCGTTTGAAAAAACATCCCGTGTAAGAAAAAAATATTGGGAAAATCCGTCAGAAGGGCACAGGGAAAAGCTCCAGAAAAGCATCAGCCACGCAATGGCTGTCGCCAATGACCCTGCCAAAAATCAAGAAAAAGGCAGACGGCTATTTGAATCCGTGCCAATGGAAACACGTATGAAGTATCTTGCAAAAGCACAAGCGGCAAGAAAGGCTAAAATGCCTGAAATCATGGCAAAACTCCGTGCCCGGCCGGAACATCAGCTAACACTAATTGCCCTACGCAGGGGCCGAATGCTATCAGCGGCACGTAAAAGATTAAAGCAAATTCAGGCATCAGCAGACATTGACCAAGATAAGCCGGTGTTCTGGCTAAATCCAAACCGATGTCGGCTAAGCAAAAAAATGAATATCACAAAGGCCGGTGAAATTAAGGTGGCAATCCAGGGTGTGCAGATATTACAGGACAAAGAATTGTTTGTCCGCGTAATGCCAGATATGGGAGTGTCGATGCAAACAGTGTATGCTATATTCGATGGTACGGAAATTATTATCGGTGATGTGATTGGTATGGATGTAACTGATGCATTCGCGCGTCGCAGCGATGCACTCACCGACTAATAATTTAACGTGGCGCCAGAACCCGCCTCCCCCATGTCTTGTGACAGCAAGAGATATGCTGTAAGATCATAAAGATGGTCTTCACTGCTGCTGCCGGTGGCCACGCGGTCAGACCCGTCCTTGTCCATTTGCATCAGAGGGATGGTCCTTATTGAATGATTACAACGCGTAGACCAATAGATGCCGGGATTACCATCTCTCTCAATGGATGCCAGTAGACGCTCTCGCATCAGAACATATCCCTGTTCTCGGCTGCCGGGATATTTGTTACAACGTTCCCAATACACACCATGATCTGCAAAATCATCGGAAATGCAATACGCACCCGACATAGATGTAAAAATTGCTGAATCCGCAATGGATTTGCTGATGGTATAGCCATCAAGAGCCAACTCTTCTACACGATTTATCTTTTCTGCTTGGGATTGTATGGACTCCTTATTCCCCTCGTTTGGCCGACCATTCCAGCCATATAATTCATAAATGGCAAATATATCACCGGGGATGGTAGGACGCCAAGTATCATTCTGCCAGAAATCACTTCCATCAGAGATAGCAAACCATACGCATCCCCAGGGGCGAGAAGAGCCATAGTCATAGCTTTTGGTTATGCGCCACTTCGTCGGTATCCTAAATGGGCGTATAACGTGTATATCATAATCAAAAATATCCGCAAATGCCGCGTGCTGCGTAATATCCCAATTGCCATCTAGCCATTGTTTTACCTGCTCTGGCGTACCAGATTTGCGCAGGTTATCGCCATATTCAGTATCCCGTAAATATGGGTTGTCGTCTAGCTTTGACGGTATAAAACAACGCGTCAGCATACGACCTAGTTTTTTGGAAAATCCATCTGGAATAAGAACCTCGCCCTTTGGATACGGATCAATAAAATCCATTTTTAAGCGATTGTGCAATGGGCCGCCAGGATTACCACTCATTATTAACTGTGTGGGGATGCCGTGTGCAGAACGCAACGAACCGCGCATACGCTCAATAATGTTATAATCATCAAAGTTTGTTACCTCATCAAAGGAAATAAGAGAATACTGCCGACCTTGATACTTTATAAGGTCTCTTGCATCATCCAAAAAGCCCATTTTAAGGGTGGCACCATTCCAAAACTTAAAAATATTCTTAGATGCAATCCATATTGCGTGAGCACCAAACAAATCTGAAAACTGATCAATCGCATCCTCAAGTTCAGGGTTGGTACGACGAAAGAAAATAGCCTTAAAGGGCTTACCGTATTTCAACGCACGATGTAATATCAGAACGCCAATGCCATAAGTGTTGTGCGTAATAACAAAATCATCCGTGATATATAGTGAGTCTGGATTACTCACGGCAATACAACGAGCACTTTTTTTGCCAATATAGCGATAGCCGGTAATGTGTCGATGCAGTTCGCCGCAACCGCTGTTATCTTGACTCGAATACCTATCTCTTTTACAGGGGAGATAGAACAACTGATCATTAAACGGGGTATTGATAGAAACACCATAACGAACATGGCAATCCACTTGATTGCCGTTGATAGCCTCAGCCACCACCGGAAATGGTGTGACGGTTGCCGCCCCCCCTAGTGACCATACTATCCACTGAACATCTTGGGCAAGACGTTTGCTAACTGTATGATAGGAAACGTGACCGCAACTGTCTACCGTTCCATCTATATCCAATAGACCACGTAAAATTTCAAGCCTAGCATCGGCAGGTGCCATTTTGTAGTATTCGGGAACAAACTGCCAGCTTGCACTATAACGCACGAAGCCAATCTTATTAAGATCATCCAGTAAGGACACATCGTTGCAAAAATACTCGTTGGTATGGTTGCCACAGTCCCAATTATAGTGTGTACTAATTCTTTGAATAATATCCCGACTAGATGTTGTCAAACTAATCCCATTATCACGCACCAAGCATCCAGTCCCCAAAAGGACACCTAGTGTATATGGACCAATACAACGCATATTATAATTATAGGAATTGGTTATCGAAATTGGCTTGCAAAGAGGAATTAGCAGGTGCAGGTTGTGAATGCAGTCACCGTCTTTTGCGTTTTCTTTATAATCAAGCCATCCCTTAATTTGACCAAAGGTCCATACATTCCAATCGCACTTTTGCGCACCTTGTCCTGTTGCACCGTTACGGTTTTCACTAAGTGAACAAGTTTGCTTTATATTCCAAAGATGATCTAAAGTACATTGCGTCTTCGCACCATCACTAAAAGCAATCTCATAAATGTCTTGTTCGCCTTGATCATATACGCCAATTACTTGTTGGTGGCTGCCATTACTGCCAGAAATAATGTCGCCAACTTGAATATTCCCCATCAGCCGGAAGCCTGATGGAGAAAGTATTTTGGCATCAAATGGTTGTGCTTTGCCGCCGCCGCGAGCACCTCCAAAAAAGATTGTGTCTGCTGGACTGTTAATTAACGCCCGCTGGCGTGGCGTTGGTTTAATATGAGATGTCTTATATTTAACATTGCCAGCTTCCGGCAAAACGGTTATTGAATTGTTCTGTGCGGCCGATGCGGGTGTCGTGGATGGAGCGAGAACTGACATGTTTTTTCTATCGTATTATAAATTATTTTATCTGGAGGGCTTTATCAATGCCAGATTTGTCAATAGCAAGCAACAAACATTATATTTTATCGCATTTCTTTGTTTTATTACTTGACAAATGCCGAGTACAATATATATTAAAGATAAAGATATAGCAAACAACATCAATAGTGGTATAACGGATGTGTTTCTCCTGTTGGTGGCAATGCAGAGCGATGGGGTTGTCTGTTTCCCTATTGCTATACTTCCCAGGCAAGCCGGGCGCTGCCTCTTAATTGCCACACCCCGGCATTTTTTAACAACAAAGAGGATTATAGATGATGAAAATAAAATTTGTTAAATTAAATCCGTTGGCACAAACTCCAACGCAGTCACATACCGGGGATGCCGGCTTTGATCTTACGGCGGTGTCAAAAAAATGGAATGATACATATTGTGTATGGGAATATGGGACTGGAATAGCTATGGAATTGCCAGATTATCTATGGGGGGATTTACGCCCACGTAGTTCAATATATAAAACCGGACTTGTGATGTCAAACTCAAGTGGGGTAATTGATAGTGGCTATAGAGGTGAAATTATGGCCAAGTTCTACGCAATACATAGTCAAACGGCGCATATTCGACACTATGAAATAGGCGATAGAATATGCCAGTTGATTTTAACAGTAAAACCTAAGATAATGCACATGACCGCGCTAGAGTTGCCATTTACCGAAGTATCGGAATTAACAAATACCGACCGAGGCGCACATGGATACGGAAGCACGGGAAAATAAGAGTGGAATTAGAACAATTAACAAAGGACACAAAATGACTTACACGGTTAAGTTTTTAGACGGCTCTGCAAAATTGTTTGACACCTTGGTTGAGCAGGACCTTAGGGGTGCTGATTTCCGCTTGGAGGACTTGACCGGTGTCAGTTTTACAGGGTCAGACTGCACCGATGCAAGCTTTAGCGATGCGACCTTAACACGTGCAGGCTTTTGCGAAGCGAATTGCACCGGGGCAAGCTTTGTCGAGGCGAATTGCACCAAGGCAGACTTTCGCGGTGCTAACTGCACCGGGGCAAACTTTTACGAGGCGAATTGCACCGTGGCAGACTTTCGCCAGGCGACCTTAACACGTGCAGACTTTCGCGATGCTAACTGCACCGGGGCAAGCTTTTACCGTGCTAACTGCACCGGGGTAAACTTTTTCGGGGCGAATTGCACTATGGCAAATTTTTGCCATGCAACCTTAGCCGGTGCGGATTTTGACTTTTCCTCCTGGCCGTTGTGGTGTGGGAGTTTGAACGTTAAAATTGACAAAAAAATTGCTTGCCAACTGATATACCACACCCTGCGAGCAATGCAAGGCTGTGAGGACGAAGAGGCACAATCTATTTTGCAGATTGACCAAGTTGTGAAATTTGCAAACCAGTTTCACCGCGCTAACGAGTGCGGTCTTATCAAAAAGAAGGAGGATTAAAATGAGTTACAAAGTTAAGTTTCTTGATGGTACCACGAAGAAATTTAAGACCTTAGCTGGTAAGGACCTTAGGGGTGCTGATTTCTGCAGTAAAGATTTGACCAGCGTAAACTTTCACGGGGCGAATTGCACCGATGCAAGCTTTGTCGAGGCGAACTGCACCAAGGCAGACTTTCACGGTGCTAACTGCACCGGTACGTCCTTTCGCGAGGCGAATTGCACCGGGGCAAACTTTTACAAGGCGAATTGCACCGGGGCAAGCTTTTACCGTGCTAACTGCACCGGGGCTAACTTTTTCGGGGCAAATTGCACTATGGCAAATTTTTGCCATGCAACCCTAGCCGGTGCGGATTTTGACTTTTCCGCCTGGCCGTTGTGGTGCGGTAGTTTGGAAGTTAAAATCGACAAAAAAATTGCCTGCCAGCTTCTTTATCATACATTGCGCGTTATGCAGGGCTGTGAGGATGAAGAGGCACAGGCCGTTTTGCAGCTTGACCAAGTGGTGGATATGGCAAACCAGTTCCACCGCGCTAACGAGTGCGGGAAGATTGAAATAAAGAAAAAAAGGAATGCTAGATGAAAAAAACAAGTACAAAAAAAAGCACACTGGCAAAAACCACACAAGCAGCAGCGGCACCGCCAGCCATCGAATTGATTTTGCAGCAACAAACGACAGACACGTTTTGTCTGCTTGCGCGCATTGCAAACATCACCATCAACACGGATGCACCTATGGAACGCAATCTGAATTATATCATAGAACACACATCCGATTTTGTGTCTCAATGGTTGCAATGCTTCTTTCCCGGTAACAAAAACAAAAAGATTAACATGTCAATAGGAACATGTCGTGTATTGATGCTTGACGAGCATCAATGCCCTAAAGCAACCCAAGCAGGAGAAAAACAATGAATAAAGAAGTATTTGTATTGCTGTTGGAAACCAGAACAAACGCACTGGACATAGCGACAAAAATCCTATCCCACGGATACAAAATCGAATCGGAGATATGCCAGCAGATTTTTTCAATCATGCGCAGTATTGAAAGTGTGATTGAAAAAGAGATGAACATTAAATCATGGGATGATAAAAAATGTCTATTCGGAGAAATGAATACACTAACCTGGGCGCTGGAAAATCTTGACACTGGTCAAGTCGCATTGTATTCGGTGATTGACAACGAGAACAATCTTGACGGGACGGGAGAAATGGAAATCCAGAATTTTAGCCAGTTGTACGATGTATTGATGGCAGAACAAGAAGATTGAACCCAAAGGAGCAAAATGTTTACCCGCAAGACAAAACTAAAAATGGGTGTCGCCCATCAAGTAGCCAACACCAATTCCAAACCAAACTCGGCCAGTATATACATTGCGATAAAAGTAGAAGATGTGGATGGAAGCAATGAACGTAAATTGTTGCTGACCGAGTATGATTTGTATAGCCACAGTGATTATAAGTGCCCAAATCTAGCCGGCAAACTCAAGCAGGGGCGCTGCTACCCAATGACGGCTTGTGGGGAAAAGCAACAAATGTTTCTGCTCAAAATTAAGAGAGCAGATAACATCTATGACAAGACACTCTACACCGTTGTAATCAGAGTTAGCCAAGGATGGCTTGAAAAAGGCAAGGCAAGAGCAGCCAAAAATAAGAATGATCTACCCGAACAAGGCTTTTGGAGTAATCTGTTTGACTGAATGAAGCATGTGCAAAAAGTACGGGCAAATAGACAAAAATAATGGACACAAATACCTTTTTCAATATGTTTGGCCAGTATGAACGCTATTGCGAATGGGCTACATCACAAAGCAACGACATGTCTGACGTATGGCAAGCACTCACTGCTAATGAATGGTCTATTCATGGGAGTAAATGGCCGTTGGGCTGGCTCTTGTGGACGATGACGCGCCCCGGCATCCTTAAACCACGTGACGTGCGGATGACTGCCTTACAATTTATCCGCGAGACCCCGTTGCTGGGTGGTGGAAAGGTTTGGAACTTGCTTAAACATGAACAAAGCCGGAATGCGATAATTGCGTTTGAGCGCAGTCTGAATGGCGATGCCAACGAACAGCAACTCACGGTGGCAGTAGACGGAGCATACGCGGCGGCTCAACGTGAATCAGAAACTAAAATCAGGTTATCTCCCCCCCTAGCGGTGCATTTGGGATTTTCCAATGGTAGTGCCGCTGCCTCCGCAGCACTGGCAGTAGTAGTCACTACGCAACCGATGTCGGACGGGGTCTCAGTTAATGAATATATTGCCAAGGCATCAGCTAGAATATCTAGAGAAGCGGCGCTGTTGGCACTGGAACAGAAAAAACCAAATGGGTTAGCATCTATCAGCGAAAGCGCGTGCGTGCATCGTATTTTGCAAACTGACTGGAATGTTGTTGCTGCACAATGCCGGATAATAGGGGCATTACCAAATCCCTTTCAGACCAAGAACAAGGATTAAGGAATTATGGTACAAGAAACACGCAGCCAAGAAATATGTTTGGTGTTTCCGGGCACGCCAAAAGCGGTACAGTCGTTTAAGTTTGCACACGTAGGTAAATTTATACGAAAATATCAGCCCACAAAAACCGTGGATTGGAAAATCTATCTAAAGGTATTGGCGTTACAACAACTGCCGGATGGTTTTGTAATGTACGACAACATGGCGTTAGGGATAATAGTTAATTTTGTCTTTAAGCTGCCTAAATCAGCTAGTAAGAAAGAAAAATTGATGGTGGAAAACGGTGATATACTGCCCCATCAAAAGCGACCTGACTTAACCGATAACTTAATGAAGGGACTTTGCGACGCAATGACTGGCACTATATGGTCAGACGACTCTAAAGTTAGTTGTGTCGGGAGCCTTAAATTTTATGGGGAAGTCCCACGAATAATTATACAGGTAAAGCCCTTTGAGGTAATCAAAGAATTATTACTAATTCAACTGCCGGATGGAGAGCGTATATGCCAGCACACAAAGGATATGATCCCAATAGTTACGACCGCCCTACCGCAATAGTAACCGCAGAAATACGAGATGTACATCGGGAAATGGCAGATTTATGCCTGAGCTTTTCTGTGCTTTGCGATAGAATGGAACAATGCGCAAGAGAAGTAAGGAAGTGCGGTCTTAAAGCCGACCGGCAGTTATTCCAAGCATTTCTGGATGCAGGGGTATCCCCAGGTAAGTGCGTTCGCTTTTTGGGCGCCAAAGATGAAAATGCGGTCTATGAAGTTGTAGGAATAGACGGTGATGGCTTTTATATGCACAGCTTGGAAACAGGGGGGGAGTTCCATCTTAATGTTTTTGAGAAGCAGGATTTAGTACGTAAGGTAAGAACCGTGCGTCGCGATAACTGGCGAATAAAGAAAATGCCAAATACAAACAACGAAGCGGCAAACCAAAAAGCTCAAGACGGAGCCATAGAATCTAAATGAAATCATTGGCGTTATCATCATCGCTTTCTTGATCTGTATTCTCGTCGTCATCGTCATAATCCTGCCCTGATGCATCTATATCATCCTGGGGAGCTGGCAACGCAGAGATAGAGGAACGACTAACCTCAATAATATCACCGTCTTCTCCTAGCATCTTTATGCGCTCGCTAGGAGCATCAAGATGGATAACCACCAGCGACTTGGCCATTTCTTCTTCCTTGCTGGTCTTTTTCTCAAAATATCCATTGACCATCTTGAAAAAGTCTTGCCTTGCCTGCGGCTGACCGTCTATCCCATCGGTATATGTCTGTTTAATCAGGCGTTCCTTAGCTGCTAGTAACTCGTCGTCCAGAGCCTCACGCAATTCTTTGTTCTTTGAAATAAATCTACGTAATTCCAGGCGAGGAACACCGAGTTTTTTTGCTATTTCGTCTAAACTGCCTATGGAATCGGGAATGGCGGCTGCAACCGCCCAAGGGGTAAGACTGCCACTGCTATGATGTTGAGGGGACCGTGGCTGTTGGTCTGGCGGTGAACTTGATATAAATGGATTGGGGGGGGAATATGTTTCCATAATCTATTGCCTTTTTGTAATGGAACCTTATCTGCCTTGGTGTAAAATGTCAACATAAAAACATAAAAAGATAAAAATCTTTGTTTTATATCTTGATAAATGAAAATAGTGGTGTATATTAAACACAAAGCGGAAATAAGCTACAAAGAAATAAACAATAAAAGGCCAAATAATGAACCAAGTCGTATTCCACAGGCAGACAGTAGGGAAGCAGACGGGCTAAGACTATAATGTATTTATGATCAGACGGAAAATTAGTACAGTACGCAAAATGCAAATTGTACTATTAAATAGAGTAAGTAGAGAACCAAACAAAAAAAGGGAAAAAACGATGGACAAGAAAAACGACAAAATCCAACTGCAAATTGCGCCACCAAACATCAAAACGGTAGAGTTTTTTATCAAGGGCACTGCCCCATTGGTAGTTCACAAGTTCAGCCAAAAAGCTATTCTGCAAATCCGGCAGAAGCAGGAGGCGGGTAGCGTGGCCAACAAGGGCAAGAAACGTGAGGCCAAGGATTTTGACAGCCTGTTTATTGGTGCTCGGCACCTGTCCACAGACGGATGGGATGGTATTCCTGCTAGTGCTTTCCGATGTGCAATGATAAGTGCCTGTCGTGTTTGCGGTTTCAAAATGAGCTTGGCTAAATTGAGCATATTTATCAAGGCCGATGGCTTCGATGCGGTCGAGGGGACACCGCTAGTAAAAATTCTCGGTGACAAGCCAGAAAAACACGAATCAATGGTCAGGATTGGCATTGGTGGGTCCGGTACCGATATAAGCGTCCGCGCTATGTATCGGAATTGGGGCGCAAGACTTCGTATATCATTCGATGGTGATCAGTTTTCAGAGCAGGATGTTGCAAACCTACTGATGAGAGTTGGTATTCAGGTAGGCATTTGCGAGGGCAGACCTGACAGCAAAAACTCGGCCGGCATGGGTTGGGGGGTATTTACCATCGTTAATTCCGAGGACGAAATAACGGAATAACGCGGCAGGTTAAGTCCGGCATTGTCTTGACGGACAATGCCCGGAAAGGTAAGGCAGGTACGGTGTAGTGATGCAAGCACAGGCGTGGCAGAAAACGGCAAGGCAGGCAAGGCGTGGTGATGTCGTGATTGGTGATGTGACGACCAGCAAGGCAAGGCAGGCGTGGTACGGTCAAGTGAAGCATGGCAAGGCACGGCAAGGCAGGTAAGGATGGGCAAAGTTGGGTTATGCGAGGTAATGCGAAGCAAGGCAGGCATGGCAAGGCCAGGACAGGAATAGCGGTGCATGGCAAGGCAGGCAAGGCGTGGTGATGTCGTGATTGGCGATGTGATGACCAGCAAGGCAAGGCAGGCGTGGTACGGTCAGGACAGGAATAGCGATGCACGGCAAGGCAGGTAGTGTAAGGAGTAACCAAGTAAGGCAAGTTAGGCAACAAGCAAAGGTAAATCATGGACTCAAAAATTACAGCAGAATTAAAACGAATCGCACAAAAAAATAAAGGCAAACTCTTTCCGCGAGATGTTATCAAAGAAGCAAGAAGTGAAACATCACCATTGCATAGCTCTTTTGAGTGGGATGATGGCATTGCGGCCGCACAATGGCGCATTGAACAGGCAAGGCGGCTGATACGAGTATCAATAACCATCATTGAAGGTAGAGAAGAACCAGTGCGGGCTTTTGTTAGCCTTACGCCTGACAGAGAGGACAAAGGCGGGTACTTTCCCATAGAGACCGTAATTTCAAACCAAATTCTAAAGGCTCAAATGCTCAAAGATGCGGAAATGGAACTGCGTCTTTTTACGGCAAAGTTCAGCACAATACAGGAGCTTGCCGAGGTGAATACGGCGGCACAAAAGTTTCTGCAAACAAGAGCAGGGTAAATATCTAGTGACGGGATAAAAACCCGGAAATGCAGGAGGCGCAATGGAAGACATTACAGGTTGGCAACTATTTATATGGGTGGCGACAGCCCTTGTCTGTCTGTGCTTCATCGTGGCTGGATATATCGCAAACTTAGAAAAAGAGGATGCACGCCGCGGTAAATACAGATACCCGATTGTCACCAAAAACAAGAAAAAGGAAGACCAAAAATGAAAACTTGGATATTCCCATCTGTGTTGATCACGATTGATGTGTTGGCCAGCATAGTGTACACTTGCCATCTTGACTGGCGACGCGCAATCTATTGGCTCACCGCGGCTATACTTACTGCTACAGTAACCTTTTTTTTGAAAGGAGAAAAACAATGAGTGACGGAATGCCCATTATGACGTGCCCACAATGCGGCGCTGAATATGAAGATTTTGATGGATTCGGAGTGCTGTACTGTGAAAAATGCGGGTATTGCAAGCACGCCGGTGTAACAGACGGCGTATGCGACTACTGCGGCAAGGAAAAGACAAATGAAAACTGACTCGAATAGTTTAAATACACTAACCCCAAATGGGGAGGCTGCCATGTTTGAAAAAAGCAGGATTATGACAAGTGTAAGGGATTTATTGATCTCGTGTATGAGAGAAAACAGTGAGGTTTTTGCCGACGTAGTGTCTTCCACTATGTCGACCGACCAAATGGAGATGACGTTTGACAATTCTTATGGCGTGCCTGAGTGCAGTCCGTTTGTGGTATGGACCAAGGCGAGAGTATATTTTCCCGTCTGCTATGACGGGCATATTAGCGTCGAGACCGTTCCTAGAAACCCCGGCTATGGGGTCGCAAAAATGTTTGGCAGTTGGTAGCTGCCAAGTCGGGCAACGTGTCCATAAAAAAGGCAATCTGGGTACATATCGGTTATGACGTGTACCCGAAACAAACAGAAAGGAAGACCAGAAATGAAACAGCGTGTTGTGAAAGTGAATCTCCGGCGTGAGCTTTATCGAGCGCATGGCCGGCTGGTGATTGATCCAAAAGCGAAAACGCAGTTGCAAAAGCTGATTGATGCGGATGACTGTGACGCGGATTTTGGGATTCACCAATTTGAAAGGGCAGGAAAATGAGTGACAACAAGTTTAACGAGAGCATGGAGGTTGAGGCAGTTGGAACCCTCAAGCCGGGTGACATTGAGTGGGGAACTTGTGATGGATGCCCGAAAAACACGTGCAAAAATCCGGGGGTGCTAATACAGGGAATTACACAGGAGGCAGCATTATTGCCGTTTCAGAAGGTCGAGATCGTGCCGGAGGGGACAAAGGCGAAGGTGGCTGAGCTAGAGGCCAGCAACGCGGAGCTGATGGAGGCGTTGAAATCCGCGCTAGATTTGTGCCGCTTTTATAGAGAAGCAGGGAGTTGCGAAACCTGTATTGCAAAAAGAACGTGCAATATCTATAACGCAATCAACAAAGCAGAGGTGGATG
>Ga0172378_10000197_pt1 | contig 49805 bp, 49 predicted proteins | sample GrowelOW332metaG_FD_119755 | JGI IMG/M metagenome (GOLD analysis project Ga0172378, IMG submission 119755) | Groundwater microbial communities from an aquifer near a municipal landfill in Southern Ontario, Canada - Pumphouse #3_1 metaG | ecosystem: Environmental > Aquatic > Deep subsurface >...
AGAGCATGGTCGATCTTGAAAAGTAAAGTCAGGCACATGGTTGCTCAGGACAATAGAAATCTCCCACAAGCCTTAGACATTGCATTTAACTTAATGTAGCTTATGTTTTTTATTTAGCTATAACGGTAATAGTTCACATTATTGACATGACCCAAGGCATCCATATCGCCCCAATCGACACCTTGTTCAAATATCATTGGATAATCACTCAGCGAGAGCATTTTTATTTTTCCTTATAACTTAATTACAATATGGTTAGTGTTTTTCTCAAAAATAATATTTAAATGCGTAAGGAGTTCTGGCTGTTCTTTTAATGCATGTTGAACTCTTAAATAGCTCATTAAAACATGTTCAGGATACATGTGTAGTAATTGTTCAGCCTCAGTTTTACGGTTGGTAATTTTATAAACATAATATTTGGCAAAAGTTAATACAGGTACACTTGGATATTGCTCCTCCCAAGAGGCAATATGTTGCTCTACATCCTGATAATCGGGTTGAGTTTGTAACATTTGTTGTTCAAACCATAAATAAAATACATCTTCATGAAATTGTTTTAGCAATAAGTGTTCAGCTAGATTCTTTGCATGTGCTTGCATATCGTCTAAACGTACTAAGAGCTTCAGCCATAATAATTTTACCTCAGAGGTTTTTTGCTCAATTTCGGGCAATAAGTCCATATAACGTTGTTTAAGATGGTTTAAGTCATCTGTATTAGCTTTCTCAAATTGTTGTAATAATTGTTCAAGCCAAACAATTTTACTCGGTGTTGGTAAATGTCCATATTGAGTAGCGCGTAAATAGTCCCAAGGAAATTGCAAGGCAAACTTAGCCCATAAGGCATTCAGACGTTGTTGATAGGCTTGTGCTACATCTTCTAACCATGGCGAGAGCGCATGTTGATGTAAAAATTCTAAATGGGTCAGTGCCTGTTGGGCATCTTTTTCAGCCAAATAGATTTCAATGCGTTGTAATTCAGCCAATTCAAAGGCCATGCTATGGGTTTGATTAAGTGCTAACAGTGCTTTTTTAGGCTGACCTTGCATATTGGCCAGACGTGCATCCATCACCCCTTGTAATAAGGTAGAGTGTTGAAATACCCGCTGAATAAAATCTTGTTGATCGCGTCCTGCATCTAATAACCAAATCACAGCCAATTGTTCATAAGGATGCAGATTTTTAAAATTAAATACATTGTCACGCTGACGCTGTACGCGGCTTAAATAGCGCTTTAATAGATACCAATAAGTTTGTGCCACTAAACTTAACAACGCTAAAGCAATAAATAATAGCCACACATTGGTTTGAAGTTGCCAATCACGCCAATACAGATATACATAGCCCACACCATGCCCATAACTGAGCAGCGTCAACAGTGCAAATATGATCAAGCTCATCAAAGTATAAGCAATTAAAATGTGGCGCATAACTTATCTCAATAAAGCTCGTGTAGTCAGTGCAGGCATTGCTAAATGACGAATAGCCTTGGCCTGTTCAATATGCATGATCAACTGCCTGGCTTTTTGATCAGGTAAAGCTGTTAAAATAGTAACAACAGCATTCATTTCTTGTTGATAGGCAAGATACTGACCTTGTAGCAATAATTGACGTGCCAAAAGTAAATGTAATTGTGCTTCTTTAAGCACAAATTGGCGTTGCATCAAGACTTTAGATGGTTGTTCTACTTGTTCTAGTTTGAACCATTTTTGCCAAAATGCAGCCTGTTTTTCATGCGGTACCGCTAAATTTTGCTGACCAATCTCTGCATTGAGCATCACATCAACCTGCTGCAATACTTGATTAAATTGTTGCTGCTGCGCTTGTTTGGCAGTTACAAATTTTTGAATATCTTGACGATCTTGAATAATCGCAGCAGCTAAAGCAGCTTGTAAGCTCTCAGCAAGGCTCGATTGCTTTAGATCAGCATCTAAATGACTGAGCTTTTCTAAAGCATAAGCATACTGCTGTTGTTTTAAAGCAAATTCAATTAAATCTAAATGTTGCTGTATCAACACCACAGGATGAATCTCTTGCACGTCATTATGAGGCTCAGTTACAGGTGTTTGTTGCACGTTGTCACGTTTGAGTGCCACTAAACGATCATTGAGATTGGCATTTTGCTGCTCGGCTTGATGAAGTTTTTGCTGTAATTGGGCTTGCGCTTGATTAAGTTGAATCAAATCATAACTGAGCTTGGCAAGCCATGCGAAAAGCAAAATTGCAGCTAAGATCAAGATTTTTTTCATGCTTTTCCTTTCTCAAGCCTAAGATGTGCCAAAATCGTGGTGGGATGTAAGGTATCTAATCGTGTAATCTGAAAATCAGCCTGTTGCTGTTGGCGAGCCTGCTGTAGCAACTTTGCAACACGTGTGCCAAGCACCATGTAGTGCGCCTTTTTTATGATCTCAGGTTGATTTTGCCACAATGCTTGCCAATTTAACCAACTTGCTTCACTACTGATTAATACAGTATAAGCCAAATTTTCCTGTATTTTTTTGGCAAGTAAAGGCATTAACGTCTGACACATGGGCGGACATTGGCGTTGATACAAGACAAAATTTAAAATATGCATGCCTTGCGCTTGCAATTGTTGCATCATAAATTGCCGCCCGCCCTCACCGCGCCAAAAAGTAATCCGACTGCCTTGTGGTAGCTTTTGTAAACATGGCAGTTGTAACATCCCTTCTGAAGTTTCTACCTCAGGAATCAACGCTTGAATGCCGTATTTTTCCAAGACTTGTGCAGTTTTAATACCCACAGCAATCCACTGAATATGGCTCAATTCTTCAAGTTGAATGCCTGTTTGTTGCAAATACTGCATACCAACTTCAACTGCAGTTGGACTAACCACCACAATCACTTGCGCACTGGGTAACTGCCGATAGAGCTCGTAGAGTTCTGGACTCAACTTAAGTGCTTGTAACTCAAGTAACGGCAGCTCAAATACAGTGATGTCCTGTTGAGACAATGCCGCAGTTAATGCTGCGGCACGATCTTGAGGGCGAGTATTGACAAATAACATATTATTTTTGATACAACGCTTGGAGTAACTCACCTGCGCCTTGCGCCAAAAGCTGGTTGGCAAGCTCAATACCTAACTCTTCGGCTTGTTGTGGCAGACCTTGCACTTGGGCTTTAAGTAAGGTTCTACCATCTACGCTGCCCACACGACCTTCAAGCCGAATATGTCCATCTGTTAGTGTGGCATAGCCTGCAATTGGGACTTGGCATCCACCTTCTAAATAGGCATTAAAGGCACGCTCTGCACGTACACAAACATTAGTTTCAGCATGCATAAGCGGTAAAATTAAATCTAACACAGCTTGATCGTTGCTGCGGCATTCTAAGCCTAAGGCACCTTGCCCAACAGCCGGTAAGCTGACAATGGCATCTAAACTATGACGAATACGCTCAGGCATCTCTAAACGCTTTAAACCAGCGCTGGCTAAGATAATCGCGTCATAAAGACCTGCATCAAGCTTAGATAAGCGCGTACCTACGTTGCCACGTAAATCTAAAATTTCTAAATCAGGACGGGCTTGTAGAATCTGACATTTACGACGCAAACTTGAGGTGCCCACTTTGGCGCCTTGCGGTAAATCGGCAAAATTGGCATAAGTATTGGATACAAAGGCATCGAGCGGATCTTCACGCTCACAAATTACAGCAAGTTCTAAACCTTCAGGCAATGCCATCGGTACATCTTTCATTGAGTGTACCGCCAAATCGGCACGACCATCTAACAAAGCTGCTTCTAATTCTTTAACAAATAAACCCTTACCGCCAATTTTAGCCAATGGGGTATCTAAAATTTTGTCGCCCTGAGTGACAAAGGTCACCAATTCCACTTTTAAATCTGCATGTAAGATTTCTAAACGTGCACGAATGTGTTCCGCCTGCCAAAGTGCAAGCGGGCTTTGTCGAGTGGCAATTTTCAGGGTTTTCATAGGCTATAACATCATCTTTGCAATATGCTTAAACTTAACCTGATCCCTTAAAAATGCAAGTGCTTTTAAAGTTTTTGAATCCGCTCACGTAAGCTGGGCAAATGCCGACGGCTCACTGCAAGGCGCTCATCTAACTCACGACAGCGTACTTGATACTGTCCCGCGCCCAAAACTTCTAAGCCATCTAAATACGCCACAGCCACCAAAGCATTGCGATGAATACGAATAAACTGCTCAGGAAATTCTTGTTCTAAATCTTTTAAAGTTTCATCAATTAAAACACTGCCATTTTTATGGCGCACCGTGACATATTTTTGATCGGCTAAAAAATAATAAATATTTTCGATGGGAATTAATTCCACACCACGATAGGTTTTCGCAGCAATTTGCTGACGTGTTACTTTAATTTCGTCCATATCTTCTTGTTGTTTTAAAGCGCTCAATTGAGCTTGGTTAATTTTAGTTAGCCGCCCTAAAACCTGTTGCAATTCCTGTTGCATAATCGGTTTTAATAAGTAGCCATCTGCCATACGAAATGCTTCAAGCGCATGTTCGTCATACGCTGTACAAAACACAATTGCAGGCATGGGGTCAAGCTGCTGTAAATATTCTGCACAGGTTAAGCCATCCATTTCAGGCATTTGAATATCAAGTAATACGACATCCGGTTGATGGAATTCAGTCAGTTCAATTGCTTGCTGACCATGACTTGCCACTGCCACCACGTGGTGTCCAAGCTGCTCCACCAATCGTGACAAACGTTGAGCTGCTAAAGCTTCATCGTCACAAATTAGGATGTCCATGCTTCCTCCTTTTATCCAAAAAAATCAAAGTTTTGTGTGGCTATTGTTGTTATTTATAAAGATATTGTACCACTGTAGTAAATATTCCATCGCCTGCATAGCTTTGAAATGTTACCTTTTCCCCAAAATAGGCTTGCAGACGCTGTTTGACATTATCTAGCGCAATTCCATTGCCACGTTTTGTACTTAAATCATCAGCCAAATAAGGATTACTAATAATAATATTGACTTGGTTGTCTAAAATTTCAATCAAAATGGTAATTTGACTCGGTTGAATAATTTTTTCTACCCCATGCGCAATACTATTTTCAAGTAAAGGCTGTAAGGTCAGTAATGGAATTTTAACCTCACGCGCGCGTTCTAAATGTACAAATTTCCATTCTATATTTAAGCGCTCCCCCAAGCGTACTTTTTCAATAGCCAAATAACGTCGACATAATTCAATTTCATCATTTAAGCTGACCAATTTTAATTCTTGTAAACTGGCGCGAAACAAACGCGATAAATCCATCAGCATTTGTTCAGCTTTATCTGGGTCAATACTAATTAAACTTAAAACATTATTTAAACTATTAAATAAAAAATGCGGTTGAATACGGGCTTGTAGGGCTTGAATACGAGCTTTGAGTTCGCTTTGTTGTTGTCTTGACCATTGCTCGCGTAAAAAAACATAACGAAAACAAAATAAACCCAATAATACCCCATAACTTAAATGCAGGCTTAAGCCCTCAAACAATATCTCAATAGAAAAATGTTCTAACTGCCAATAACTGCCCCAATACATTAAAAAATTAATGCTAATAGTGGTGAGTACCACCAAAGCTTGTAATAAAAAAAAGCCTGAAATTAAATTTTGGCTTAAAGAAAAATGCTTAAGCTTAGGCTGTATTTTTTCAAAACACGCCACAAAGCTTAGTAATACCCAATTGATATATAAGGCGTATTCTAATAAACGTAAACCGCTTAAATTGCCCCACCCACGTGCTTCGGCCAAACTTAACAGCATCGCTAAAATATTACTGGCAATAAATAATTCAATTAGATGTTGCCAACGGGTATTTTTAGTAAAAAAATAAGTAAATTGCGTTTTATCCGACGCAGACACGACAGTTTCAGCCGCTTGTGTATGAGCAAGCCTTTTTGAATTTGTTATACTCGTTGTTAAATCACTGCTTTTTTTGTTGAGCCGACATGACCACATCTTCTAATTCCTCAAATTCACAAGCCCAAACTTCAGGCATGTGGGGCGGCCGCTTCGCTGAAGCGACTGACGCATTCGTTGCAGAATTTACCGCATCTGTACAGTTTGACCAACGTTTTTATCAACAAGATATTGCAGGCTCAATCGCACATGCGACCATGCTTGCTAAAGTGGGTGTGCTCACTGAACAAGAACGTCACGACATCGTCAATGGTTTAACCCAAATTAAAGCTGAAATTGAAGCGGGTCAGTTTGAATGGCGCATTGATCTTGAAGATGTGCACATGAATATTGAATCACGTTTAACCCAGCGTATTGGTATTGCAGGTAAAAAATTACATACAGGTCGTAGCCGTAACGACCAAGTAGCAACTGACATTCGTTTATATGTACGTGATGAAATTGACGCGATTTTAGTTTTATTGCAAAAACTACAAAAAGGCATTTTAGGCTTAGCAGCTAAAAATACCACCACCATTATGCCCGGTTTTACTCATTTACAAACTGCTCAACCAGTAACGTTTGGTCACCACCTACTGGCATGGTTTGAAATGCTAGTACGTGACTCAGAGCGTTTAATTGACTGCCGTAAACGTGTCAATCGTATGCCGCTTGGTTCTGCTGCCCTTGCAGGTACGACTTACCCAATTGATCGTGCTTATACCGCTGAACTTTTAGGTTTTGAAGCAGTATGCGAAAACTCTCTTGACGCGGTGTCTGATCGTGACTTTGCTATTGAATTTAATGCCGCAGCGTCGTTAATTATGATGCACTTATCACGTATGTCAGAAGAGTTAATTCTTTGGACATCAGCGCAATTTAAGTTTGTAAACATTCCTGACCGCTTCTGTACCGGTTCTTCAATCATGCCACAGAAGAAAAACCCAGATGTACCTGAATTAGTACGTGGTAAGACGGGTCGTGTCTATGGCGATTTAATGAGCCTATTAACACTCATGAAAGGTCAACCGCTTGCTTACAACAAAGACAACCAAGAAGACAAAGAACCATTGTTTGATGCCATTGATACCGTACGTGGTTCACTGATGGCATTTGCAGACATGATTCCTGCGCTTGTACCAAACATTGCAGAGATGCGTGAAGCCGCACTGCGTGGTTTCTCAACGGCAACCGACCTTGCCGATTACCTAGTGAAAAATGGCGTAGCATTCCGTGATGCGCATGAAATTGTTGGTAAAGCAGTTGCACTTGGTGTTCAAGAATCTAAAGACTTATCTGAATTAAGCCTTGAGCAATTACAACAATTCTCAGACTTAATCCAAGCCGATGTGTTTGAAAAAGCCTTAACCTTAGAAGCTTCTGTGAATGCACGTAACCATATTGGTGGTACAGCGCCTGCACAAGTAGAAGCCGCTATTGCGCGTGCACATGAGCGTTTAGCGCAGTTATACGCTTAAAATTTTCATATTTACTGGAGCTGTACGATGTCTCGCCAAGTATTTTGCCGTAAGTACCAACAAGAAATGGAAGGCTTAGCCTTTGCCCCATTCCCAGGCCCAAAAGGTCAAGAATTGTTTGACACTGTATCTAAACAAGCATGGGGCGAATGGTTAAAGCATCAAACTACACTGATTAACGAAAAACGTTTAAATGTGTTTGAAGCAGATGCCAAAAAATTTCTAGAAGAACAACGTGAAAAGTTCTTTAACAATGATGAAAGTTTGGAAAAAGCGGAAGGTCTAAAGCCTGAGTAAGGATGAGTACAGCAATGCGCTAAGCAAACATAAGGCAAAAACTCTGCTTTAAGTCTGATCTAAGGCTCTTATCTAAGCTCGCTTTAAAAAGAATCTCCATATTTGGGGATTCTTTTTTTATTCAGCTTCAAAACTAGACAAGATAAAAAGCGCTTCAAAGCAATTGCCTTTTTAATCGATCTAGTTGTTTAGCCACATCTACAAACTTAGCCCTTACATAAATTTGCGCTAAGCTTGACTGCTTAACCATCTATTCAATCATCAATATTAGTATAACAATAAACCACAATAGATAGATTTTTTAGACGAACTATACAGTTGAATTAATGCTGATGTTTAGTGAATCGATTGTTTTTAAATTTTAAAGCATTTAAATAAACTGCTTGAAAAGCTCGGCTTCGCTTTTAATTTTCACCCAAATAATTAAATTTTGAATGTGCTAAGCATCACAGATATTCTTTAAAAAGCGTGGTTTATAGATTATTTTTCCAACAAAAGTGCTTGTTTTTTACAAAGTAGATACATATAAGCATAAAACACAACAATCCTATACAATAAGCCACAATACAAGCCCACAGCTTATCTATACACTGATCATCATTAAGGAAATGTTATAGATTTTCTAAATAGTTTTAAATTTGTTCCCAAATCTTCCCCCAAAGATTTGGGATTTTTTTTGTCAAAAAACAGCCCATATGGACTGTTTTTTCACTTAAACAGATTTAGTTTTTTTGTACTTTTTGTTCAATTTCTTCCAAACTGGCATGGCGCACATCTAAGCCTTTCACCATATAAATCACTTGCTCAGAAATATTGCGTGCATGATCACCAATACGCTCTAGCGAACGTAGCACCCACAGTACGTTAATCACACGCGAAATATGACGTGGATCTTCAATCATATAGGTCATTAAAGTACGTGTTGCCGATTGATATTCACGGTCAATATCGGCATCTGCCAATAACACATGCAATGCTTGATCAATGTCTAAACGGGCAAATGCATCTAAAGCTTCATGAATCATGACACGGACTTGGTTACCAATATGTCGGGTTTCCATATAACCGCGTGGCGAGCCACCTTCTTCACACAGATTTTGTGCAATACGGGCAATTTTGGCCGCTTCATCACCAATACGTTCTAAATCGGTATTGGCTTTGCTCATGGCAATCACCATACGCAAATCACTTGCCGCAGGATGACGACGCGCCAAAATCAAAGTCAATGCTTCATCAATTTCGCTTTCTAATTTATTGACTGCATTGTCTTTAAACTGCACTTCAAGCGCCATGTTGACATCGGTATCTAACAAAGCATGAATGGCGTTAGTGACTTGCTGCTCTACCAAACCGCCCATGGTCATAAACTTGGTGTTTACAGCCTGCAAGTCTTCGTTAAATTGCGAAGAAATATGATGGTTTAGGACAGGATTGGTTGGGCTCAAAGTTATCACTCCACGGCACGTTGAAGACAGAAGGTTAGCAGCGTGTTATTAAAGCGTGCTTATGTGACCATTATATGACAAGTTTATTTTTGGATAAGCCATGTATTGAGCTCCATTAAGTCTTGCTCATTGAGCTGTCCGACTGCAGCTTTAAGATTTAACACATTGATTAAATAGTCATATTGGCTATTTAGATAGTCCTGTTTGGCTGCAAATGCGTTGCGCTGCGCCAATAATACGTCCACCATATTTTTCAAGCCTTCACGATATTGGGCCTGTGAAGCGAGCGATACATGTTGTGCAGATTGCATAGCAGCTAGACGTGCTTTTAATTTGGCTTGGTCAGTTTCAACCTGCATATAGGCTTTACGCACCTCAGTATTGGCCTGACGACTAGCTGCATCTACCTCTGCCATGGCTTTTTCAATGCTTAGTTGCGCTTTTTCAATGTTAATTTTGGTGCGCCCACCATTAAATGCATTCCAATTGACCTCTACCCCCACTTGGTCAAATTGACCATCATTGGCAATGGCACTGCTTGGACGTTGTTGGTTATAGCCATAACTTGCCACTGCTTCAACTTGTGGTAAGCGTGCAGCTTGCTCAACCCGTTTGGCGTCTTGTGCATATTGTTGTTGTAAGCGTGCTTGTTGCAAAGATAAATTGTGGCTTTGTGCCAAATCTTGCCATGCTTGAATATTGTCTGGATACGGCTTTTGATAGTCAAAATCAGCGCGCAGTACCGCTAAATTTTCACGGTAGGGACCAATCATCTGTTCAAGTTGTTCTTGTGCCAATAACACTTGTACTTGCCCTGCAATACGATTAGCACGTGCATTTTGATATTGTGCGTCGGCTTCACTCACATCACTGCGTGCCACTAAACCTTGACGCAATTTGGCTTGCATCATATTGAGCTGTTCAAGTAAGGCTTTTTCTTCTTCCACATAGGCTTGAGTTAATGACTGCTGTCTTAACACATTAAAATAGGCTTGAGCGGTATTTAAGATCTGTTGTTGCTGTTGCAAACGTAAATTGATCTCACTCAAAGACAGTGAGGTTTTGACTTGTTTTAAAGCCTGCCATGCATCCCAACGAAATAAAGGTTGTCGTGCTGTCACGGAGGCTTGACGCTGAGTTGAGCTGCTTGGGACTAAATTGCTATTTTCTAAACCGGGAATGTTAATGGCTTGATTTTTGTTGGTGGCTTGATTTTTACGGATGATATTGGCATTCACACTCACCGTAGGCAATAAATTACCTTGCGCCAAACCTAAATTAAGTTGATCGACTTGATATTGTAATTGATTGGCTTGCCATGTCGGATCATTCTTTTGTGCCAACTGATATGCGGTGACTAAATCTAACCCATAACTGCACGGCGCAGCAATCATTAAACCTGCCACAAATAAGAGTTGTTTTTTCATAAAAGTAAGCCTTAAGCGAGTGCCAAAACAGCGATTTCATCAGAAATAATAGGGGAATAACTTTTGTAGTTTCACTATACTTGTAACGTATTTTTTACATAAATTGCCTTTTAAAAACGTATCATTTGCTTAAACTATCTTGAGCTTTAGAGTAAAGCTTCAGCATTAACTAAACGCTATCAGAATACTACATATTGATAGCATTTCTATATGCATAAATCATGCAAAATATCCTTTCTCCCAAGATCGCAGTTGTGTTCTTATGCTTCCAACATTGTCCTTAACTGATATTAAAAAGTTATTTTTGCCAGTGTTGTGCTGCGTCTTTTTTGTTGCCTGTCAGCCCTCAGAACGCCCGATTATTCCAGAAACCACCACAGTCAATGATGATAATAAAGTTGAAGTTGATTTAAATGCGCTGTGTGAGCAATTAAGCCATGAAATGCAACAAGTCGACCATCAACGTACCTTATTTGTCTTACAGCAAATCAATCAAAATTTAAAAGTGTGTCTGCCCTTAATGACTACAGCAGAGCAATTAAAACTGCTAGATCATTCTACACACATGTATGAAAAATTCTTATTTGTAGAGCGTACACCCACTCAACAAGCGGCTTTTGAGCAATATGTCAACGCAGTTGCTGCTCATCCAACTCTACAGCAACAGCATTTTGAACAAATGAACTTACGTGATCAATACTTAGTGAAACACCAAGGTCAAGGCTATGTAGAAGTGGTGACTTTAAATGATGGTGGTGTGGGGTATCGGCGTAGTCCACAATATTTAGCACGTGTCTTTGCACCTTACTTACCCGAAGCCGAGCAAGCTTTTATTCAGGCTTTGGCTGATCAAAACACTCAACCTATATTTGATCATCATACGATTCAGGTCGAGCCTTTGATACTTGCTGAACGTGCCTTGTTTTGGGAAAACTATTTAAAACACTACCCAGATAGTCGTTATGCAAGTGATGCGCGTTATCTGTATCACAGTTATAGCCAATTGCTGTTTATTGGCAATCATAATGATAAAGTTTCAGAAAATTATCATGGTTTACAGAGCATTGATCCTCAACATTTAGCTGCGATTGAACATTTAGCACAACAGACAAAATCTACACTTGGGCAAAAAGCTATACAATTTTTAAAATTAATTCAAAAACATAGCGATTTATCCAGTATAAGTTTAGAGCAAGAATATCAAAACACGGTGCGGTCTATTCAACAGGAATTGAATTTAGTACAGGTCAATTTTAATGATAAAAATTGTTTTGCCGATGCCGTATGCAGTTAGACATTTAGGCTATTAGTGTTGTTTTTTTAGTCCTGTTACACTGAAGCCCGCTTGACGGAGCGCGAGTAATTGACTCGCTGAGATTTGATCAATGTAGTTTTACATTTAATCCAAAGTACCGTTGAACCTGATCAGGTTAGTACCTGCGTAGGAATCAAGCCACTAAAAACTCATGTATTCTTTATGCTTAAATTTAATTTTTAGGCATAATCCTGCCACGTTTTTGGTCGTGCTTGATTCGTTGATATTGCAAAGGATCATGGACATGAACCCATTAACGAATCTTCAAGACAGTCTCATTCAACAACACGAGCAAGATGCTCAAGACCTCACGCGTGTTTTACCCGCGTCTAAAAAAGTGTATGTACAAGGCTCACGCCCTGATCTTCAAGTGCCTATGCGTGAGATTGAACTTACTGCAACGCCAACCGGCTTAGGCGGCGAAGACAATCCCCCGCTTTTGGTCTATGACACTTCAGGCGTCTACACCGACCCTAATGTTGCTATTAATCTTCAACAAGGCTTACCAAAAGTACGCGATGCTTGGATTGCTGAGCGACAAGATACCGACGTTTTAGATGCGTTAAGTTCGCAATTTGGACAAGCACGTTTACGTGATATTGCCACAGCGGATATTCGTTTTCAGCATTTAACAAAGCCACGACGTGCCAAATGTGGTCACAATGTCACGCAAATGTATTATGCCAAACAAGGGATCATTACCCCTGAAATGGAATACATTGCGATTCGTGAAAATCAGCGTCAACATGCCGGTACAGATCTGCGTCAACATGCCGGACAAAACTTCGGTGCGAAAAATATTAAGGAAATTACCCCAGAATTTGTCCGCCAAGAAGTGGCCGCAGGACGTGCCATCATTCCGGCCAACATTAATCATCCTGAATGTGAACCGATGATTATTGGACGTAATTTTCTCGTTAAAATTAACGCAAATATTGGCAACTCAGCTTTAGGCTCTAGTATTGAAGAAGAAGTGGCCAAAATGACGTGGGCCACTCGTTGGGGTGCCGACACCATTATGGATTTATCTACTGGTAAGCATATTCATGAAACCCGTGAATGGATTATTCGCAACTCTCCTGTTCCAATTGGCACAGTCCCAATTTACCAAGCCTTAGAAAAGGTCAATGGTGTTATAGAAGATTTAACTTGGGACATTTTTAAAGACACCCTGATTGAACAAGCCGAGCAAGGTGTGGATTACTTTACCATTCATGCAGGTGTGCTACTGCACTATGTACCTTTAACTGCACATCGTTTAACAGGTATTGTTTCGCGTGGTGGTTCAATCATGGCGCAATGGTGCTTGGCACATCACCAAGAAAACTTTTTATATACCCATTTTGATGACATCTGCGAAATCATGAAAGCCTATGATGTATCCTTTAGTTTAGGTGATGGCTTGCGTCCCGGCTCTATTCAAGATGCCAATGATGCAGCGCAATTTGCTGAACTGCGTACTTTGGGTGAACTAACGCATCGTGCATGGCAACATGATGTTCAAGTGATGATTGAAGGCCCCGGCCATGTACCGATGCATATGATTAAAGAAAATATGGATTTACAACTTGAGGTCTGTGGCGAGGCACCCTTTTATACACTCGGGCCTTTAACCACCGACATTGCACCGGGATATGATCATATTACCTCAGCCATTGGCGCAGCCATGATTGGTTGGTATGGCACCGCCATGCTGTGTTATGTCACCCCCAAAGAACATCTTGGTTTACCCAATAAAAAAGACGTCAAAGATGGCATTATCACCTATAAAATTGCAGCCCATGCAGCCGACCTTGCCAAAGGTCATCCCGGTGCACAAGCCCGTGATAATGCCCTATCTAAAGCTCGTTTTGAGTTCCGTTGGGAGGATCAATTTAATTTAAGTTTAGATCCCGATACAGCACGAAGTATGCATGATGAAACCTTACCTAAAGACGCGCATAAGTCAGCACATTTTTGTTCGATGTGTGGGCCTAAGTTTTGCTCGATGAAAATTAGTCAAAATGTGCGCGATTACGCAGAAAATCAACAAATTGCCGATGGGTTAAAGCAGATGAAAAACAGTTTTATTGAACATGGTCAAAAAATATACCACAAGCAATAAAAAGCCTTTTCTCTGCCGTTTATTCTCAGTTAGGATGAAGTGAAATACTTCAGCCTAACTGTACTTATGACGATTATTAAACAGGCCACTTATTTAAAAGATGCGGTTATTATCGAAAAACGTGAACATGCTTTTCGTGGTTTCATTCAGGTTGAAAAAGTAAGTTTGCGACATCGTTTATTTGGGCAAGATCACTATAGCAAAACTTTGCAACGTGAATTGGTGCATCGCCCTGAAGCCGCAGGGGTACTGATTTATAACGACCAACAACAACAATTCGCTTTAATTGAACAATTTCGTATTGGCGCGCTCGATGACGCAGCTTCACCATGGCAGCTTGAAATTATTGCCGGTGTGTTAGATGCCGATGAAACGCCTGAAACGTGTTTGTATCGTGAAGCACAAGAAGAAGCTGGTTGCAGTTTATTTGATGTACAGCCCTTATTTAGTTTCTACCCTTCGGCTGGCGCATGCTCAGAACTTTTTCATTTATATGTAGCACAAGCTGAGCTACCAGCCAGTGGTTCAATTTTTAGCATGCCCGATGAAGGAGAAAATATTCAACTGCATGTGTTTGATTACAAAGATCTAAATCAATTAATGACCACTGGTCGTCTAAAAAATGCACCTGTCATTATGGCATTGCAATGGTTACAACAACATATTAAAACCCTGAGTGATGTCAAGTAAGAGGCAGATGTGATGAAGCATGCTTTATCCGATGATTTTGTTTTAATTCAAATTTCAGATACACATTTAATGGCTCAGGCTACGAGCGACTTTGTCAATGTGAATCCTGAACAGAGCTTTTTAGCGGTTCTTGAGGATATTCAAGCACGTTATCCGCATGCACATGCCTTATTACATACTGGTGATTTAGCACAAGAAGCGGTCACCTCTACTTATGCGCGTTATTTAAACCAGATTGAGCAACTGGCAATGCCGTCATTTCAAGTGCCCGGCAATCACGATGACATTCGTTTTTTTCCTTTTTACCAACAGCAAAATACCGCGCATGTCATTGACTTTAATTCATGGAGCTTAGTGTTGCTCAATAGTGCCGTACCACATCAAGTCGATGGTTGGGTCAATGAAGATCAACTAGAGCAACTCGATGCCTTGTTAAGCGCACGTCCTGAGCAACACATTGTATTGGGTTGTCATCACCATCCATTTGCCATGCAATCGAATTGGATCGATCAACACAAACTTAAAAATAGCCAAGCCTTAACGGATGTATTGGCACGACACAGCAATGTAAAAGTGGTTTTATTTGGTCATGTGCATCAAGAATCATGGCATCAATGGCAAGGGATTGAGTTTTTTTCTAGCCCTTCAACTTGTGTGCAATTTAAACCAAAAAGTGAGGACTTTGCTTTAGGGAAAGAGGCCCCCGGTTACAGAGTCTTACACTTAAAACATGATGGTAGCTTTAGCACCGAGGTACATCGCCTTACACATCTACAACAGAATATTAATGTTGAAATTTCAGGTTATTAACTTTCCATTTTGATTTTTTTGTTTTAAGTTATGCCTTCCCATGGACCCGTGATAATTCGAATCCAAGCATCAAAGACTATTAAAAAGCATAAAAAGTCTATATGATGACGACCCCCGAACAGCACAACGCGATTTGGGGTGGATAACAACATCGCATATCACCATATTTTTTTGTGGGTACATACGCTACACACATATGATGAGGAATGCCCTATATGGCGAATGACAACCAAAATCAAGTCTTAAACGAACAAACCGACGTTGTAAAACGTGTGCGTAAGACCAAGCCAAAGACAACTGAAGGTGGGTCTACTGCGAGCCTATTTGGTATCGAGCCGTATCAGCCTAAGAAAAACGAAGAATATATGTCCGAAGGACAGCTTGAGCATTTCAGTCAAATTTTATTGGCATGGAAAGAAGAGCTGATGTCTGAAGTCGATCGTACCTTAAACACCATGCAAGACGAAAATACCGCTTTGCCTGATGTGAATGACCGCGCGACACAAGAAGAAGAGTTTGCCATTGAATTACGTACACGTGACCGTGAACGTAAATTAATCCGTAAAATTGAGCAATCAATTCAAGCGATTAAAAATGACGACTACGGTTTTTGTGAAACTTGTGGTATCGAAATTGGTTTACGTCGTTTAGAAGCGCGCCCAACTGCGACTTTATGTATCGACTGCAAAACCTTGGCTGAGATTAAAGAAAAGCAAAATAACGGTTAAGTATGACTGTTATTGGTGAAGCAACCAAAGCAAGCTTAATGCTTGAACAGCAGCGCAACCCAGTTTCGCCTCAGCACTACTCAGGTCGGTTCGCGCCTTCGCCAACCGGCCCTTTGCATTTTGGCTCGCTACTGACTGCGGTGGCGAGTTACTGCGATGCGCGTAGCCAACAGGGTCATTGGTTGGTGCGCATTGAAGATACCGATATCCCACGTATTTATCCCGGTAGCCAAAGCCATATCTTAGCGTGTATTGAAGCTTTTGGTTTTGAGCCTGACGGCGAGATTATCTTTCAAAAAGACCGTTTAGACATTTACGAACAAGTCTTAGAGCAATTAAAAGCCAAAGATTTGGTCTATGCTTGCCAATGCACGCGTAAGATGCTCGGTTCTAATCATATTTATCAAGACACCTGCCGCAATTTACATCTGCCCTTTGCCCATCAAGCCATTCGCTTAAAAGTGGATGAGTTGGAGATTCGTTTTGAAGACCGTTTACAGGGTCGTCATTGTTCGCAATTAAAAACAGAATTGGGTGATTTTGTACTCAAGCGCCGTGATGGCATTATTAACTATCAAGTGGCAGTGGTGGTGGATGATTATTTGCAAGGCATCACTCATGTGGTACGCGGTGCAGACTTACTTGATAATACCGAACGACAAATCTATTTGGGTGCGTTACTTGGCTATCCTGAGCTTGTGTATATGCATTTACCCCTTGCCATGAATGATCAAGGACAAAAGCTCTCAAAACAAAATTTAGCGCAAGCTTTAGACCTGCAACAAGCACCCACATTATTACAACAGGCCATTCATGCACTAGAGCAACCCGCTGTGGATTTGGATGAACCAAAACGTATGTTAGCGCAAGCGATTGCCCAATGGGATGTCAGTTTAATTCCACGACAAATTGAGTTACAAGGTCATTATCTATAAAGCTAATTTTTTAGGTTAAGATCAGCTTAAAAGACAAAGGATCATGAGATGTTTTTTATTTTTGGGATTGGACCGAAAACCAAGGTGGTTGAAAAAAAGCAGTTTGCCTGTCCAGTATGTCGCACCTATAGCAGTTATGAACTCAAACAACAGCGCAATTATTTTTCTTTATTTTTTATTCCGTTAATTCCACTGTCTAAGCCTAAAACAGCCTTTGTGAAGTGTTTAAACTGTGGCACCCAAATGCCGAGCAATGTCTTGCAACATGCTCAGCAAAAAGGGCCATTTGATTAAAAACTGGATTCTTCACGACTTGGGTTAATGGTTTGGGTTTGCCGCTCAACTTTAAGTACCAAGGCAATCATCACCGCACACATAATTAAGGATGAACCACCATAACTAATAAACGGTAAGGTTAAACCTTTGGTTGGCAATAAGCCCATGTTCATACCGGCGTTTACCAAAATTTGCAGCAAGAAAATAATCGCAATGCCATATACCAAGTAACCTGCACGTAAATACTGATTACGTAAGGCACGATGCGCGATTTTGATGGAACAGGCTAACATTAAAAAGCTTAGGATCATTAAAATGGCAAAACCAAAAAAGCCAAATTCTTCGGCATAAATGGCCAACATAAAGTCGGTATGTGCTTCGGGTAAGTACGACATTTTTTGCATACTGTGCCCAAGCCCCACCCCAAAGAACTCTCCTCGTCCAAAGGCCATTAAGGCATTAGACAACTGATAACCCACGCCCAATTGGTCATCCCAAGGATTAGTAAACGACATTAAGCGTTCAAAGCGATAAGGCTCAAAGATAATCAATGCGCTAAAGGCAAGTAAGATGGCCACAAAGGCAATAATAAACTGAATCACTGGTGCACCTGCTAAGAAAAACACACCCAACATCATCAGCGCAATCACCACCGTTGCACCCAAATCTGGCTCTTTAATAATTAAACCAACCGTGAGTAGCATCACCACACCTAAGCGGAATAAGGCTGAAAACTTATTCCTCACCTCTTGCGAGCGTCGCACCACATAGTCGGCGGTAAAGATCGCCATGGCAACCTTCGCTACCTCTGTAGCTTGTAAGGTAAAACCTGCAATACGAATCCAACGGGTTGAACCATTGACCTCTGTACCCACAACCAATACCGCTGCAAGCAACAATATCGTCGCAATCCAAATTGGAAAGGCATTTTTAAACCACATCTCGATGGGCACACGATAGGCCACCAAAGCTGCCACTGCTGCCACAGCAATTGAAATGCCATGCCGAATCACATAATGAAATGGATTTTCATGTAAGCGATCGGCATACGGCATCGAAGCCGAAGCCACCATAATTGAGCCAATACACAGCAATGCCAAGACACAAAAAATCAAGGTATTGCGTACTGTAATTTGCTCAGGCATTTTCGGTGCAATGTACTGATACCATTGCTGTAATTTCAGGATGGTTGTCTGCGCAAAGCCCACCATACATCGTTCCTTTTATTTTTTAGTGCAGTGCATTAACACAAGCTACAAACTGTTGCCCACGTTGGCTATAGCCTTTAAACATATCAAAGCTGGCACATGCAGGCGACAATAACACCACATCATTGGCTTGCGTATGTTGCTGACACAAATGTACTGCCTGTTCTAAGCTCTGAGCATGTAGCAAGGCTATTGTACCTTGAATCGCGTTTTCAATCATGGTGCGGTCTTCGCCAATCAACACCGCAACTTTAGCGTACTGGGTTAAGGCTTCACGCAATGCGGTAAAGTCTTGGCCTTTGCCTTGCCCACCTAAGATAATTGCCACTTTGCCGCCTTTGGCTTGAATTGCAGCACCTAAACCATCAAGCGCAGCTAAAGTTGCGCCAATATTGGTGCCTTTAGAATCATTGTAGTAACGTACAGCATGCAGTTCTTTAACAAATTCACAGCGGTGCTCTAAACCTTTAAAGGTTTTTAATGTCGCTAACATCGATTCACGTGCTAAACCAATCGCTTCACCTAATGCTAAGCAGGCCAAAGCATTGGCAATGTTATGCATGCCTTGAATATATAACTCAGAACTTTGAATTAAACGCTCACGACCACGCGCCAACCACATCGTACCATCGTCTTCACGCAATACGCCGTATTGATTTAAATCTGGTGCATTTAGACCAAAACTTTGCATCGGGGTACTATCTGGCACCAATGGACGAGTGAGTGAATCATCACGGTTATGCACTACTTTTTTCACGCCTTGGAAAATACGGTGCTTGGCCGTGTGATAGCCCATCATATCGCCATGACGGTCAAGATGATCTTCGCTCATATTCAGCACCACAGCTACTTCAGCATTTAAATTTGAGGTGGTTTCTAACTGAAAGCTGGATAATTCTAAAACGTAAAGTTCAGGATCATCTTTGATTAAATCCAATGCCGGACGGCCTAAGTTACCACCGACTGCCACTTTTTTACCGGCATCGGCGGCCATTAAACCAAATAACGTGGTCACGGTACTTTTGGCATTCGAGCCTGTAATGGCCACAATAGGCTTGTCGGTGGCACGGCGTAAAATCTGAATTTCACTCACCACAGGAATGCCTTTAGCGATTGCCGCTTGAATTTCAGGCAATTTTGGATCAAGCCCCGGACTAATAATAATTTCTTCTGCCGCGAGCAATAACTCTTGGTCTAACGCACCAAAACTGCTTTGTACTTCAGTTGAAATCTGGTCATGCCCCGGTGGATTGGCACGAGAATCGGTCACAGCAACGCGGTAGCCCTGTTCATGTAAGAAATTCACCGCCGCAACACCGGAAATCCCAAGCCCTGCAACAACTTTTAATCCACCACGTTGTATTAACATGTGTTCCATCTCTTTTGTTGATATTTAAACTGGCAAAATGTTAGCACTTTGGCTTTTTGTGTTTTAGCTTTTTTTGTGTCTAGGCGTAAAAAAGCCGCTCAGTTGAGCGGCTGCAAGGTCTTTTAGCTTATTTCCATTTTACAGCTTGAGCTTGTGGCTTTTGCTGTTGTGGCTGATCACTTTGGCTACAATCACAACTACCACCGCACCCGGCTGCCATAGCAGGCTTTAACCATTTGGCCAAACGTGGCAAACCGCGTTGCTCAGCTGTTTGGGCTAAGTTTAAAAATAACTTAAAAGATGTCTTTGGAAACACCTTTTTAAATACCACCAACGTACTCCACAGTACCAATACAGCAATAATTAAACCTTCCAACATCTTTTAAGCTCCTACAGTTTAAGCAAAGATTTTTGAAGCAATTTGATAGGTTAAAAACGCCATCAAATACGCCAAACCAAATAGGTAAAAGGTCATAATACCTACAGTTTTCCATGAACCTGTTTCACGTTTAACAGTGGCAAGGGTGGGTAAACAATGCGGTGCATAGATAAACCATACCAATACAGCCAAACCTGTTGCCACAGACCAACCCAACTCGCCACCACTACTAATTAAAGCGGCTAAGCCTTCTGACATAGCGTCGTCATCCACAGCAGATAAGGCGTAAATCGTACCCAATGCAGCAACCACCACTTCACGTGCAGCCATGGCTGGAATTAAGGCAATACAAATTTGCCAATTAAAGCCAAGTGGTGCAAAGATCGGTTGTAACAGATGCCCAAGCATACCGGCTAAGGTATAGTCAATTGCAGGTAAAGTTGCCCCTTCTGGTGGTTGTGGAAAGGTACATAAGAACCATAACAACACCGACAAGGCAAAGATAATGCCACCTACACGTTTTAAGAAAATTTTGGCACGGTCGAGTAAACCAATCCAAATGTTCTTTAAGTCTGGGATGCGATAGCTTGGTAATTCCATCAACAACATGTGTTGAGATTTGTCCTTATGGAAGAACTTAATCACAAATGACACACACAGCGCGCTGACAATCCCTGCCATATATAAACCAAACAGTACTAAACCTTGCAGGTTAAAAATACCAGCCACGGTTTGTTCAGGAATAAACGCTGCAATCAGTAAGGCATACACAGGTAAACGTGCCGAACACGTCATCAAAGGTGCTACAAAAATTGTAGTTAAACGGTCACGCGGATCACTAATGGTACGCGATGCCATAATGCCGGGAATAGCACAGGCAAAACTTGATAATAGCGGAATAAAGGCACGTCCCGACAAACCCGATTTAAACATCAGTTTATCGAGCAAAAAGGCTGCACGCGGTAAATAACCCGATTCTTCTAACACCAAGATAAAGAAGAACAAAATTAAAATTTGCGGTAAGAAAATCACCACGCCACCAGCACCGGCAATAATTCCATCGACCACTAAGCTATTTAAAAGTGGATGTGAGATATTGCTACCCACCACTTCACCCAGCCAACCAAACAGCGCATCAATGCCATCCATAAATGGCGCAGCCCATGCAAACACCGCTTGGAAAATGACAAACATCATCACTGCAAGGGTGACTAAACCAAGCACAGGATGTAGGAAAATTTTATCTAAAAATGCTGAGCGTTGGTCATCTTGTTCAGCAAACACCACCACATCTTTGACGAGTTGCTCAACTTTTTGATGCTGATCACCTTTTAAACCACTGAGTTCGGTGCTTGGTGCATGGTACTTGCCTTGATCAAGGGCATGTTTTAGATTTTCAATCCCCGCTTCACGCACTGCCACGCTTTCTACCACAGGCACACCTAAACGCTCCGAGAGCTTTTGGGTGTTAATTTGCATACCACGGCGACGTGCCTCGTCCATCATATTCAGCACAATCAGCATAGGACGACCCAGCTCAAGCATCTCAAGCACAAGACCTAAATGCAGTTTTAAGTTGGTGGCATCCACCACACACAAAAAGGCATCTTGCTCACGTTCTTCTGCTAAATGACCAAGCACCACATTACGGGTGACTTCTTCATCAGGACTGGTGGCATCTAAGCTATAAGTACCGGGTAAATCCAAGACACGAACCGCTTGACCAGAAGGTAGGGTAAAATGACCCACCTTACGCTCCACAGTTACACCAGCGTAGTTACCTACTTTTTGACGTGTACCGGTTAAATGGTTAAACAGTGAGGTTTTACCGCAGTTTGGGTTACCAACAAGGGCAATACGTAGTGCATCACTCATGCAGCAACTCCTTCAATTTCAATTTTTTGGGCTTCAACTTTACGTAGCGCAAAGCGGGTAAAACCAATTTGAATTAAGATAGGGTCACCACCGAAAATACCTTTGGTAATCACTTGCACTTGAGTGCCTGGCGTAAAGCCCAAGGTTTCTAAACGACTTGCGACAATATCGCTTTGGCTGGTGCCATCCAAAGTACGATGCACTTTGCGAATGACGGCAGTTTGTTTCACTTTCAACTCTGACAAACGCACGATTGAATCCTAAATACTTTTGCTCATTATACAAACAAATGAGAATAATTAACAAATAAGGGCGAGTTACATTTCGACTTGTTCTTATATCACATCGACATGCAGGCAAAATTACTCTAGATTAGATAATATCAATCATTCTCATCGCTTTAAGAGATTAAAAAAACCTATGCTGAATAAGAAACCGCGCATTCCTGCACCTGTACAGATTCCTGAAGATTTAAGCTTTTTACAGGGGTTTGCCAACAATTTAGTCGCGCAAACGGTGAGTCCTCATACACGTAATGCCTATTTATCCGATTTAATTCAAGCAGCTGAGCTGTCACAAACTTACCTGCCTGACTGGAGCAGTGATGACATTAGTGTAGTCTTACTGAGCCTTACGCAAATGGGCAAAAGCCCACGCTCTATTGCCAGAACGTTGTCGGCATTGCGCTCTTTTTTTAAATTCTTGCGTGAACAAAATTTACGCACCGACAATCCGGTTGCCGCCCATAAAACCCCAAAAATTGGGCGCAACTTACCCAAAGACTTGTCCGAACATGATGTGGATGCCTTAATTCAAGCACCTGATGACAAAACCGCCTTAGGTTTACGCGATCGTGCCATGCTTGAAGTGCTGTATGCCTCAGGTTTACGTGTGTCCGAGTTGCTTAATTTACGCCTTGATTTAATTAATCTAAATCAAGGCTATTTGCGTGTATTGGGTAAGGGGAATAAAGAACGTCTGGTACCACTCGGACAACATGCCTGTGCATGGGTAGAGCGCTATTTAAATGAGGCACGTCCTAAACTGTATCGTAGTGCTACAGACTTTGTGTTTTTAACCCAACAAGGCGGCATTATGAGCCGGCAAAATTTTTGGTACGCCATTAAGCGCTATGCATTGCAAGCTGGTGTGCAAGCTGAACTATCACCGCATACCTTACGGCATGCTTTTGCCACACATTTACTCAATCATGGTGCAGACTTACGTGTGGTGCAAATGCTACTTGGACACAGTGATTTATCTACTACACAAATTTATACCCATGTGGCGCAAGTACGCATGCAGCAGTTACACGCGACCCACCATCCACGCGCTTAAATGTAAAATTTTTTAGTTTCAAGATGGTTTTTTGCTATGCTGTGCGCTCTTTATTTGTCATCTATGAAGGGTTACTGATGTCTTTTACCCGCGCCAAATTAGTTTTAGCATGTAGTTTAAGCTTAAGTTTTGCTTTAAGTGCTTGCTCAAATTCAAATAATGAAGATAAGCAAACCACCTTTACAGCAAGTACACCTGCCACTGGTGAAGCATCAAATATTATTGAACGCAATGCCGAACAGCGTTTAGTCAAAACCCTAGAGCAACATTTTAAAACAGCCAATATTCAAGCCAAAGTGAATGAAATTAAGGCCACTGAAGTACCAAACTTGGTGTGGGTATCTTTAGAAGGCATGGGTTCAGTCTATGCCACCCATGACGGGAAATACATTATTCAAGGGGATGTGATTCGTTTAGGCGATAAAACCTTGCATAACTTGAGTGAATCCTTACAAGCTGAAAACAACAAAAAAATCCTAAGCAACTTAAAGCTGCAAGATTTAATTGTCTATCCTGCTCAAGGCAAAACCAAACATATCGTGTATGTGTTTACTGACATTAGCTGCCCATATTGTCATAAATTGCATGAGCAAATGCCTGCCATCAATGCCAAAGGTATTGAAGTGCGTTATATCGCATGGCCACGTGGTGATCAGTTTATGCCTGCCATGCAAAGCGTATGGTGTAGCGACGACCGCAAAGCTGCCTTTAACCGTGCCATCAGTGGTGAGCAATTGGCCGCTGCTAGCTGTAGCAATCCTGTACAGCAACAATATGAAATGGGCTTGGCCATGGGGGTCAATGGTACCCCTGCGATCTATAACAGTGAAGGCATGTACTTAGGCGGTTACTTGAGTGCTGATGAATTAGCTGCGCGTTTAGATAAATAATTCTTATGCTATAAATTACTGTTTTTTATACATGTAGATAAAGTTAACAGGATGCTAGAGTATCCTGTTTTTTTTAGCTATGATCTAGGCTCACTTAAAATTGGTAAATATGGAGTGTGACGTGAAACCAGTTCGTCTGGCAATCCTCGGTCTAGGTACTGTGGGTGGTGGTGCCCTTAAACTATTACAAGAAAATGCTGCTGAGATTAGACGTCGCACCGGTCGTGAAATTCAAATTACCCATGTGGGTACACGTCGTCCACGTCCTGATCTAAATCTACCAGACAGCGTGAAGCAAAGTGCAGATTTACTCGAAATCGTGCGTCAACCTGACGTGGATGTTGTGGTTGAAGTGATGGGTGGTATTCATCCGGCTTACGAAATTATTAAAGAAGCTATTTTACATGGCAAGCAAGTGGTCACTGCCAACAAGGCATTACTTGCTGAACATGGTAATGAATTATTTAAACTTGCCGACGACAACGCCGTGCAAATTGCCTATGAAGCGGCTGTTGCCGGTGGTATTCCAATTATTAAAGTGATGCGCGAAGGCTTAGCGGCCAACCGTATTGATTGGTTAGCCGGTATTATTAATGGTACAGGTAACTTTATTTTAACCGAAATGCGTGAAAAAGGCCGTGCCTTTGAAGACGTATTGGCTGAAGCGCAAGCTTTAGGTTATGCCGAAGCTGACCCAACCTTTGACGTTGAGGGCATTGATGCAGCACATAAATTAACACTGCTTGCCTCAATTGCATTTGGTATTCCATTGCAATTTGATAAAGTGTTTACCGAAGGTATTAGCAAAATTACCGCACAAGATGTGAAATACGCAGAAGACTTAGGTTTCCGTATTAAGCACTTAGGTATTGCTCGCCGTGCCGAAACTGGCATTGAATTACGTGTACACCCAACCTTAATTCCTGAAGAAGAATTAATTGCCAACGTCAATGGCGTTAAAAATGCGGTACTTGTACAAGCCAATGCGGTAGGCCCAACACTGTACTATGGCGCAGGTGCAGGTGCAGGTCCAACAGCATCAGCAGTCGTGGCTGACGTGGTTGATATTGTACGTGATATCTCGTATACCGAAGATGGTGCAGGTACCATTCCTCAATTGGCCTTTGAAAACCTAACCGATCTACATATTCTTCCGCGTGAAGAAATGACCACAGGTTACTACATCCGTATTAATGCTGAAGATCAAATGGGTGTATTGGCCAATGTTACTTCTATTTTAAGCAATGCCGGTATCAGTATTGATGCCATTATGCAACAGCCACGCCTCAAAGACCTCATTCCAATCGTGATCTTAACAGACCCTGTTAAAGAAGCGAAAATGGATGAAGCGTTAAAACAAATTCAAGCTCTTCCTGTCATTCATGGCGAAATTGTACGAATTCGTTTAGAATCGTTGGATAATTAATCGGGTTCAGAGGATACTCTCCTCTGACCAAGCTCTACACACAATTGGAACATCATCATGTCGAATGCCAATCGTTATACTGGTTTAGTTGACCGCTATCGCGACCGTTTACCAGTGTCTGCAACTACCCCTGCTGTATCACTCGGCGAAGGTAATACCCCACTGATTAAGCTTGCGAATATTCCGCGCATTATTGGCAAAAATGTTGAAATTTATGTGAAGTATGAGGGCTTAAACCCGACTGGTTCATTTAAAGACCGTGGTATGACCATGGCGGTAACAAAAGCTGCTGAAGAAGGTTCTAAAGCGATTATCTGTGCATCTACAGGTAATACGTCAGCTGCGGCAGCAGCTTATGCGGCGCGTGCCGGTATGAAAGCCTTCGTTTTAATCCCTGAAGGCAAAATTGCCATGGGTAAAATGGCGCAAGCGATGATGTATGGTGCAATCACGATGCAAATTCGCGGTAACTTTGACGACGGTATGCGTCTTGTGAAAGAAATTGCCGACAAAGCACCAGTGACGATTGTAAACTCAATCAATCCGTACCGTTTACAAGGTCAAAAAACCATTGCTTATGAAATCGTTGATGAGCTTGGTCGTGCACCAGATTACCACTGCTTACCAGTCGGTAACGCAGGTAACATTACAGCACATTGGATGGGTTACACAGAAGCTGTAGCCAACCAACCTGTAGGTGAATTTGAGCAAGTGGTTTACGACCCTGCAACAGATGCCTTCACAGGTCCAAAACCTGCAGGCTTGCCAATTATGGCAGGTTACCAAGCATCTGGCGCTGCGCCATTCTTACGTGGTGCGCCAGTTGAAAACCCTGAAACTGTTGCAACAGCAATTCGTATTGGTAATCCACAAAGCTGGAACCATGCAAAAGCAGTAGTACGTGATTCAAATGGTTGGTTTGATGAATTAACTGATGCTGAAATCTTAGAAGCACAACGTCTGCTTTCTATGTATGAAGGTGTCTTTGTAGAACCTGCTTCTGCGGCATCTGTGGGCGGTGCAATCCGTGACATTAAAGCTGGCAAAATTGCTGAGGGTTCTGTGATCGTATGTACCGTTACCGGTAATGGTCTTAAAGATCCAGATACAGCAATCAAACAATGTTCTGATGCAGTGATGCTGTCTATTGACGCAACTTTAGATCAAGTTCGTGATTCAATTTTAAATAACATGTAATTCATGTTGTAAAAAAAGCCCTGCACATGCAGGGCTTTTTTATGATTAAAACTTAAATTGCTTTAGGTAAATTGCTGGTCCAATTCATTAAGCGAATCGCATCATTATTACGCGCTTCAGTATTACTTGCGCCTAAAATCACCAAAGCCACTGGACGGTTATTTAAAGTGGTGTGCATCACGACACAACGCCCTGCTTCATTAATAAAGCCTGTTTTAGACAAATTAATGTTATAACCACCATTACGTACTAAACCATTGGTGTTATTAGATTTAAGTACACGGTAACCCAAATTAAAGTCATAGGTTGGCGTGGTTGAAAACTGACGAATCAAACCATATTGCGATGCCGTACTCACCAACACACCTAAATCACGTGCCGATGCAACGTTAGCAGGATGTAAACCCGTGGCTTCCATAAAGCGGCTACTGTGCATGCCCAACTCTTTAGCTTTGGCATTCATTGCAGCAACAAAAGCACTCTTACCCCCCGGATAAGTACGTCCTAACGCAGCTGCAGCAGGATTTTCAGATTTCATTAAAGCGAATAACAATGCTTCAGCACGATTCATCTTATCGCCCACACGTAAAGTGGAGCTTGAGTTTTTACCGCCTGCCCCTGCAAAGTCAACAGATTGCAAGGTAATGGTTTCATTCATATCTAAACGTGCGTCAGTAATCACCACAGCAGTCATCAGCTTGGTCACAGATGCAATCGGCAATGCAGCATTGGTATTTTTGCTATATAACACTTCGCCAGTATTGGCATCCATCACCAAAGCGGCACGTGCATTGACCGAAGGTTGATTGCTATAACGGTTGGTATCTAAAATTTGAATGGTTTTTTTTGCTTCACCTTGCGTTACTACACCATCTACGCTACGCACACTGGTGGTAATCTTGGTGGTACTTTCACTTGGCGCAGTTAAAGTCGTGCTGGCTTGAGTGGGCGCACGTAAAGTGGTGGTTGCAGTCACAGAGCCTTGAGGTGAAGCTTCTTCGTTATTTAAAAATTGACTGGCTTGTTCTGATGACCACGCGATGTTGGCCTGTGCTGTGCTCCCTGAAGAAGAATTGACAATGAGTTCTGCAAAACCAGTCGAACTCATACCAAGCAGCACTGATAGGCTCAACACATGCTTTAACGATTTGTTAAATTTTTTCACAATCACTTACTCATCTCAAGGAGGTAAGATACATTTGCGTATTACCTCAAATATGCCTTACATTTACATACAGTGAGCCACAAAATGTACAAATCTCGCAACTGTCACATTCTGCCTATCACTTGGGTTTGGAATACAGATAGGATTGCTAATTTTGTCGTTTCATTGCAAGCTAATTTTGCGTTATGTAACAAAAAAGATGAAAAATCATTCAGAGGGAGAAGCCAGTGATCACAGTTCTTGTAGTAGATGATCATGAGTTAGTTCGCACCGGCATTTGCCGTATGCTCGAAGACCATCTTGATGTACAAGTGATTGGGCAAGCAGAATCTGGTGAAGAGGCGATTAATTTAGTTCGTCAACATCATCCCAACGTGGTGTTATTGGATGTCAATATGCCGGGGATTGGTGGAGTTGAAACCACACGCCGTTTATTACAAAGTGCACCTGATACCAAGGTATTGGCCGTCAGTGGCTTGGCTGAAGAGCCCTATCCGTCTTTATTACTTAAAGCCGGTGCCAAAGGCTATATTACCAAAGGTGCACCTGTGACTGAGATGGTACGTGCCATTAAAAAAGTCATGCAAGGCGGTAAATACTTTAGTGCTGATATTGCAGAACAATTGGCCAGTTCTTATTTATCTGACACACAGCAATCACCTTTTGATGCTTTATCAGAACGTGAGATGCAAGTGGCAATGATGGTAGTCAACTGTATTAGCGCACAAGAAATTGCCGATAAACTATTTGTGAGTGTAAAAACTGTGAATACTTATCGCTATCGTATTTTTGAAAAACTCAATATCGATAGTGATGTCAAACTGACTCACTTAGCCATTCGTTACGGTCTGATTAAACCTTAATATGGCAAATGGCAATCTTCAACTAAATCGCTATTATTTAGGACGCTGGTATGCGTCCTATCGTTTTTTAATTTCTTTTAGCTTATTGCTGATCGCATCGGTTGGGCATTATAGCGATACTTTAGCTGTTTCTTACGCACAATCGCAGCTGTTTATTCTGTTTTTGTACTTTATCTGCAGTACCGTACAGTGGTTAATGCTGCGCTATTCCCATGTTGCGGCAAGTTATCAACTGCTTGCCTTATTTATTGTGGATATTGCCATTTTAACCAGCTTAATTTTTATTGGTGATGGTACTAATTTACAAATTAGCCTGATGTTTGTGATGACCATTTTCACAGCTTCATTGCTGCTAGAAAAACATAAAGCGCTCTCTGTGACCTTGGTTGCAGTGATTTGTGTGGTTTATCAACACTTTATTGGCTCATTTTTTGCCACCTCACACTCTTTAAATAATATTAGTAACAGTGCTTTACTGGCTGTACTGTTTTTTTGTGTGTATGCCTTAGGTCAATTTGCAATTCGGCGTTTTGAAGTACTCGAAAATGTCAATTTAACCCAAGCGCAGCAGCTACGCCGTTTACAAGATATTAGTAGCTATATTTTGGATCAAATTGAAAGTGGCTATTTGGTTTTGGACGAGAATTATCACGTGATTCTGACCACACCGGCAGCTTGTGATTTTTTAGGTATTGCACCGATTCATGCTTACGAAAAACAACCGTTATATAGCGTACAACCAGAGTTATTTGATGTTTTACATTTAGAGCGTTTAATTGAAGGCGAAAAATTTCAATTTGAAGCCAAACAAAGCTTGTATCAATTGCATGTACGGATTCAAAAGCTTCGTATTCCCAATCAAACTTTAACACTATTAGTGTTAGAGGATGCACGCACTATTAATCAACGTGTACAACAACTCAAACTTGCAGCGCTTGGGCAACTCTCCGCCAGTATTGCGCATGAAATTCGTAACCCTTTGGCTGCCATTGTTCAAGCCAATGAGTTAATGCGTGACAGTGATCCTGATCAGCAAATCATGCTGAACGATTTAATTGCCAAACAAGCCAGTCGCATTGATCGTATCGTTAAAGATACCTTAAATATGGTGCGCAACCGCGAAACCAAAAGCAGTGTGATTCGGTTAGAAGAATTTATTCCGCTATGTTTAGAAGAAGATTTTTCTTATGCACGCGATCAGATCAATAGCGTGATTGAAAAAGATGTGGCAATTTATTTTGATGAAGATCAACTGCGTCAGGTATTGGTGAATTTATTGCGTAATGGCTTACACCATAATCAATCTAGTCCGCACAAGATTGAATTACATGTTTATACTCAGCATAATCATGTGCGTATTGAAGTACGTGACTTTGGTGCAGGCGTCGCAAGCGCAGATATTGCCTCGTTATTTCAACCATTTTTTAGTACCGAAATTAACGGTACGGGTTTAGGTTTGTATCTGTCACATAGCTTTTGTGAAGCCAATCAGGCCAAACTGTATTATGTAGAACAACAACAAGGCGCATGCTTTCGTATTGAATGCCTCCGCGTCAATTTTGCTTAAATTAATTGGGGTGTCACAGTGGACGTCAAACCACTCGTATTGTTCGTCGATGACGAAGAAGATTTATGTATGCTGATGCAAATGAGCTTAAGTCGAATGGGAATCGACAGCCATATTGCCAATGGGGTGAAACAAGCCAAGCAATTATTAAAAGAACATCAATATGATGCTTGTTTAACTGATTTAAATATGCCAGATGGCTCAGGGCTACAGTTGGTCAGTTATATTAGCCAATACCATCCGCAATTGCCAGTTGCGGTACTCAGTGCCTATGGCAATATGGATATTGCGATTGCTGCCTTAAAAGCAGGGGCTTTTGATTTTGTCAGTAAACCAGTCAATCAAATTGAGTTACAACATTTACTCAATCAAGCCCTTAATCGTCCGATTCACGCAGCTGATGCCCCCAAACAACAACTGATAGAAGAACAAATGTTGCTTGGACAATCACCAGCCATTCAACATTTACGTCAAACCATTCAAAAAATTGCACGCTCGCAAGCACCAGTATTTATTCACGGTGAATCCGGTACGGGTAAGGAAGTGGTTGCCAATTTGGTACATTCTTTAAGTAACCGCAGTCATGGCCCTTTTATTGCGATTAACTGTGGTGCTATTCCTTCTGAGCTGATGGAAAGTGAGCTGTTTGGGCATAAAAAAGGCAGTTTTACTGGTGCAAACCAAGATAAACAGGGCTTGATTCAAGCGGCGCACGGCGGCAGTTTATTTTTAGATGAATTGGCCGAATTACCGCTGACTATGCAAGTTAAGCTACTACGTGCAGTACAAGAAAAGCGCATCCGTCCTATTGGTAGTGACAGCGAAATTGAGGTAGATTTTCGTATTATTAGTGCCACGCACCAAAATTTAGAGCAATTGGTCCAGCAAGGTAAATTTAGACAAGATTTATTTTTCCGTATTCATGTCATGGACATTCAGTTACCGCCATTACGTGAGCGTGGCGATGATATTTTATTATTGGCACGGCATTTTATTGAAAAAATTAGCCAAGAATGGCAGATCCCACGTAAACATTTAAGTGCCGCGGCAGCCAATTTTTTACTGCAACAGCATTTTCCAGGCAACGTGCGTGAATTGCGTAATTTGATGGAACGTGCGCTGACCTTATGTGACAGCACAGAAATTGAAGTTGAACACTTACAAGCCTCTACTCTACGCAGTACGTCTACTCCTGTAATCGAAGCCAACATAGCCAGCCCAAGCATTGCACAGCAACCTGTACTACAGGCTAAACAGAAACTACCACAAGAAGGTTTGGAACAGCATTTAGAAAATATCGAAAAACAGATTTTACTTGATGCTTTAAATATGACCCATTGGAACCGCACATTGGCGGCTAAAAAGCTCGGTATGTCGTTTCGGTCGCTGCGTTATCGCTTAAAGAAATTTGGTTTAGACACCGAAGATGAATGACTTAGTGCGCCAATAATAACTCAGCCACACGCTCAAGATAATGTTGCTCATTCATACCCAATTGCATCGCATAGCTTTGGTTGGGCTGAATACCCACACCTTCAATCATTTGCCCATTGGGGGTGTAATAATGTGCCACCGTCATTTGTAACGCAGCGCCATTAGATAAAGGAAATAGTTTTTGTACCATACCTTTACCATAGCTTTTCTCCCCCATGACCCAAGCACGTTTATGTGCTTTCATGGCTGCGGTAAACACTTCTGCGGCTGAGGCTGAGCGCTGATTAATGAGCACACCAAGTTTAAGGTTGCTAAATTCATGACTTGGTAAGGCCTGAAATTGCTGCTCGCCTTCTACGCGACTTTTGGTCACGACAATTAAACCTTGATCCAAAAATAAATCCGCAGTTTCTACCGCAGCCGAGAGTAAACCACCGGGATTATTGCGTAAATCAATCAATACCGCTTTAGGGGCATCTGCTGCATATTGCTCGATAATATTTTTAATTTCATTGGCGGTATCTTGTTGAAACACTTGTACTTTAAGTACCAAAACCTGATTGGGCAGCATTTGGCTTTGAATAGCGGTATCAATTTTTTTACTACGTACAATTTTAAGTTGTTGACTATTGCTTGCCAATTGCAGGTTTAAATTTGAGGCAATCGGTCCTGTGAGTAGAGCATTGACTTGATCTTGGTTTAAATTTTTGAGTTCTTGATCATCAATTTTAAAGACTGTTACACCATTACGTAGGCCTTGTTTGGTAGAATCAGCATTGCGATCCAAACCAGCAATCACCCATTGTTGATGTTGTTGGTGATATTCAAGTTCAAAATCAACCGTAGCGATTTCGCCTTCGGTATATTGAATTAGTTGGGTGTAGTCTTGGGCAGATAAATAACGAGAATAATTGTCTAAGCCTGCCACCATACCTTGAATGGCAAGTTGAAATAAGTGTTGATCATTTTGTTCATCGACATAGTTTTCTTTGACTAGGCCATAGATTTGTACAAATTCTTGAATGGATTCAACCGGCACTTCGGTATAAGCCGGTTCAAATTCGGGAGCAAAACCTCCCGAATCGACCGCGGTATGACCCAAACTGCTACACATCGCACAAGCCAATGCTATAGATTTCCATTGGGTCATGACCTTTTCCTTATTTTAATGTAATTAAGTTACGACCTTGCATTTCAGCAGGAACAGGTAACTGCATCAGGCTCAGCAATGTTGGTGCAACATCTGCCAAAACACCGCCTTGTGCGATTTCTGCTTGGGTTGGACCCACGTAAATAAATGGCACAAGCTCTGTGGTGTGTTGCGTATGCACTTGACCGCTTTGGTAATCTTGCATTTGCTCTACATTACCATGATCGGCAGTAATGAGCATATGACCGCCTTTGGCCATCACTGCATCATAAACACGACCTAAGCACGTATCGACTGCTTCAACTGCTTTGACTGCTGCATCAAATACACCCGTATGTCCAACCATATCACCATTGGCATAGTTCACCACAAGAAGGTCAAACTCACCTGAGTGAATCGCAGCGACTAATTCATCGGTCACTTCAATGGCGCTCATTTCAGGTTTTAAATCATAAGTGGCTACGTCTGGCGATGGAATCAAAATACGTTTTTCACCCGGATATTCATCTTCACGGCCACCACTAAAGAAGAAGGTTACATGCGCATATTTTTCTGTTTCGGCAATACGTAATTGGGTTTTACCTAAATTAGATAAATATTCACCAATGGAGTTGACCAAATCTTCAGGCATATATGCCACAGGTGCATTAATGCTGGCTTGGTAACGTGTAAGCATCACAAATTTAGCCAACTGAGGGACTACTTTACGTTCAAAACCAGCAAAGTCAGTTTCTACAAAAGCACGGGTTAACTCACGTGCACGGTCGGCACGGAAGTTCATAAATACAATGCTGTCACCATCTTGAATTGTTGCAGCATCACCAATAAGAGTGGCTTTAACAAATTCATCTGATTCATCGGCTGCATAAGCTTGTGCTAAACCTTCCACAGCAGTGGCTGCTGTACGGGTCGCCTCACCTTCTGTTAATAAGCGATACGCTTGTTCAACACGATCCCAACGATTGTCACGATCCATGGCAAAGTAACGACCAATCATAGTCGCAATACGACCTTGATTTGGGTACTTGGCAAATAACGCATCTAGTTTTTGTAATGATGGTTCAGCACTACGTGGTGGTGTGTCACGACCATCTAAGAAGGCATGTAAATACACTTTAGCACCGCGTTTAAGCGCAAGTTCCGCCATTGCGACAATGTGGTCTTCGTGAGAATGCACACCGCCTTCGGACAACAGACCCAATAAATGTACCGCACCACCTGAGGCTTTGGCTTTTTCTACAGCATCGACAAGTACCTCGTGATTAAAGAAATCACCAGTACGGATGTCTTTGGTAATTCGGGTAAAATCTTGATACAAAACACGACCTGCGCCAAGGTTCATATGGCCCACTTCTGAGTTACCCATTTGACCATCAGGTAAGCCTACATCTTCGCCTGAACCTGAGATTAGACCATGCGGATGTTTTTGCTGCATTGCCGTTAAATTTGGGCGTGCAGCCGCTAAAAACGCATTATCTTCAATTGCTTCGCGGTGACCCACACCATCCATAATTACCAATACGTGTGGGATTTTGCCAGCAGTTGCATCCGTCATAACCAATACTCTTGTGTCTACAAATTAAACTCTATCTTACCCAATTTTAGGATCAGACTCTATGTTTGGCTTTAGGCTTAAAACCGTAAAGCACCATGCTTGGATGTGGGGTTTAGCGTGCACGATGCAGCAAATAACCGCCCACCACAAACATTAAAATAATCGGAATAAATACAAACCATGCCGGTGATGGTGCATACACCAAACTTGCATAGCCCAAGAAATCTTGTAAATAAAAAAAAGTTAAACCTACAAATAAAGCAATCACCAAACGAAAGCCCATGGATTGTTGACGCAAGGGTCCAAAAATAAATGAACAAGCAATCACCACCAAAGCGATCAGCGCAAATGGTGCACCGACTTTTTGCCAAAACGCCAATTGATAGGTTTTTGGTACTTGGCTATATTCATGCATATAACCCATAAAGCTCACCAATTGACTCGGTGATAAATCCTCAGGGTCAATCGTGACCATATATACGTATTTAGGTTGTAAGGCTAAAGATAAATCGCTATTGGCCTGTTTGGTCAAACTTGCATTACCTTGGGCTAAAATATTCATCTCTTGCGTGGTCTGTAAACGCCATTGACCATCTTGCACAAATTGCCCTTGTTCTGCATTCAGCGTGCCACGTAGACGATAGTCATTGTCAAAGTCAGTTACTTGCACATGACGTAACTCACCTTGGGCATTGGCATAATCAATGTAGATAAAGCGTTGCCCTTCACGCGTCCAATAACCTTTGACCTCACCTAGTTCTGCGGCTGCACGGTGGCTTTTGACGCTTTTGGCTTGCTCAGAGCTATACGGAATGACCCATTCACTTAAGGCAAAAGATAAAACCACCAGTAATAAAGCCGAACGCATGACCCAACCGACAATACGCCACAAACTCACCCCTGCGGCACGCATGACAATCAGTTCACTATTGGAAGCCAGTGTGCCTAAACCCAAAACGGCACCAATTAAGGCTGAAATCGGTAAAATTTCATATAAGGCACTCGGTGCACCCCAAAGCACATACAGCAACGCCTGCCATGCGCCATAGCCATCTTTAAGCTCACCTAATTCACCTAAATAGGTAAATAAAATTTGTAAGCCCGATAAAATTGCAGTTGCCCCTAACATCGCTAAAGCTGTAGTTCGGGTCACATGTTTGGCAACAATACGACGTGCAAGCATTTTTATGACCTCACTTAGCTAACTTTTTACGAAGTTTAGGCGCCAAACTTTGTTTGCGCGAAAACAACATACCTGCTGCGGCATAGACAAACAGCACCAATGGATAGGCCCAAATGCCCATTTCTTGTTTACTAATTCGGGTTTTCACCGCCATTAATGCCACAATCAAACTGGCAAAAATCAGTAACGCAGGAAACAGTTTTAAATAACGTCCCTGACGTGGACTTACCTCAGATAAAGCTGTGGCTAAAATTAAAGCAATCACAATCGCAAAAGGTACAAATACACGCCAACCTAACTCGCTTGCCACCACGGGGTCTTGGCGGTTTTTCCAAAGTTCTGTGGTTTTTAACGCTTCAACTTCGGTGCTTTCAAATTTGGCTTCTTTATCCGTTTCTAAACGTAAACGATAATTTTCAAATTCAGCTTGGCTATATTTGGCCGTACCCGGGTAAATTTCATAACGACGCCCTGCGGTTAAATCCACCACACTGGCATTGTCATTGGCAAATTCGACTCGGGTGGCCTCTTGCGCCAAAATCATCACATCAGGTTTACCTTCTTGGCTGGCTCGCTGATAGAAGAAGATATCTTTTAAATTTTTACGATCATCCGATAACGAGCCTGCATAAATGGTGTATTGACCTGATGAAATAAACTCTTTCGGACGCACCAAATCAAAGCCAGTACGTACCGCTTGGGTACTGGTGAGCTGTTCAAATTGACGAATACCCCACGGCGCCATCCACAACATTAACGCCGCTTGTACCGCCAAGAACACCACCGTCATGGGCACCAACAAGCGTGCTAATCGGTTACGACTGATGCCGCTGCCATTGAGCACCGCCATTTCATGGTCAACATATAAACGCCCAAATACCAACATCAAGCCAATAAAAAAGCCCAATGGAAGAATTAAGGTTAAAAATTCAGGTAAACGATAGCCGATAATACTAAATAAAATACTGGCATCTAAACGACCTTGCGCCGCCACACCAAAGTATTTGATCAGTCGACCGCCCATCATAATTAAGGTCAGTAAAGCAATCACCACCAAGGAGGTCGACACGACTTGCTTGACCAGATAACGCCGAATAATCAAATGAATTCTTCCAAAAATGCCCGAATAAACTGCTATTAGTTTACCCGAATGTTGAAAATATAAAACCTGCTTATTGAAACTCTACCCTTTGGCAAGTTTCAGTGGTTTAATGAATCATAAAATTTTAAAAAGGCCTGAATACCGTATATGAAACTTAATATGAATACGTCATTCACTCAGAATACGTTTAGCCAATCTTTGTGGATTTTAGTTGATTCTGAACAAGTACAACAGGCAGCAGCAACTTATTCGATCACTGACTTGGCAAAACTCATTGAAGCAACCCAGTTTAAAGCAAGCTTGAATGAAACTCTGCCTTTAATTGCCCAGATTGATGCAGCGCCAAATAGTGCCTTAGTGGGTGTAGCTAAAGCGAGCGAATTAAATCCAAATAAATTGGCAAAGATTGCGCAAAGCATTATTAAAGCAACACAAAAAAAATTCGCTCACATCAGTATTGATATTTCGGCATTACCAAGCGAGCTGCATTATTTATTTGCATTAAGCCTCACGCAAGCGGCCTATGGCTTTGATGAATTTAAATCGAAAAAAAATGACTTCCTGTTAAATGAAATCAGTTTAATTGCCAAAGACAGCCCGTTAACAACAGAACAACTTAATTTAGTTGAAGCGATTGAATTGGGACAAAACTATGCGCGTGATTTAGGCAACCGTCCGGGTAACATTTGTTTCCCTGAATATTTAGCCGATCAAGCTCAAGCTTTAGCTGCTGAATTCCCTGATTTAATTAAAGTCACTGTGCTTGATGAGCAGCAAATGGCTGATTTGGGTATGGGCGCATTCTTGGCGGTCAGCAAAGGTTCAGATCGTCCGGGACGTATCATTAATATTGAATATCAAGCCGAGCGTTCAGAAGCACCTATCGTCTTGGTGGGTAAAGGCATTACCTTTGATACCGGTGGTATTTCATTAAAACCGGGCGCTGGCATGGACGAGATGAAATACGACATGTGTGGGGCAGCTTCAGTGTTAGGCACGATGCGTGCGCTTTGCCAAGCTAAACTCCCAATTCATGTGGTCGGTACGATTGCTGCGGCTGAAAATATGCCATCAGGCGGTGCAACACGTCCGGGTGATATTGTGACCACCATGAGCGGTCAAACGGTTGAAATTTTAAATACCGATGCCGAAGGGCGTTTGGTGTTATGCGATACTTTAACTTATGTAAAACGCTTTAACCCAGCCATTGTCGTGGATATTGCCACTTTAACCGGTGCATGTGTGGTGGCATTGGGTTCAGTACTCACTGGTATGTTTACCCCAGATGATGAATTGGCACAAGAGCTTGAAAGTGCGGGTAAAACTGCCTTTGACCGTGTATGGCGTATGCCGGTGATTGATGATTATCAAGAACAATTAGACTCACCATTTGCCGATATTGCCAATATTGGTGGGCCAAAAGCAGGGTCAGTCACAGCAGCATGTTTCTTACAACGCTTTACCCGTGATTATCGTTGGGCGCATTTAGACGTTGCAGGCAGTGCGTGGAATTCAGGCGCCAATAAAGGTGCTACAGGCCGTCCTGTACCTTTATTAATGCAACTGATCGCTAATCGTGCCAACAATGGCTAAAGTTAGCTTTTATCTGTTTGAAAACAGCAATGAACGACAGGTGGAAATCACCTGTCGTTTATGCCGAAAAATTCTGAAGCAACCTGCAAAAATTTGGCTGTATGTGCAAGATTTACAGTTGCAACAGCAGCTCGATGAGGCGCTATGGAGTTTTGATGCGGTGAGTTTCTTGCCGCATGGCATTGATCAACCCAACGCCACGATTTGCATTTCGGCACAATTGCCCGATGCACAAGATTGGATTGTGTTTAATTTTAACCCTACTGCACTTGAACAATGTCAGGCCTTTAGCCACATTATTGAAATTGTTGAAAATCATTCGGATGCCAAAACTTTAGGCCGAGAAAAATTTAAACATTATCGTCGTCTTGGAATTGAACCACGTACGTTCAAATTATAAAGCTTAAAGGAGATCCTCGGTGCGCTTAAACGTCAGTCAAGATTTTAAACAGCGTTGGTTGGCTACACCAACGTCGGTACGTCAGGTCTATTTAGACGACCTCGCCCGAATTTGTGATCTCTTACAACCTGAAGTTGATAGCCAGACTTGGCTTGAGCAAGATCAACATCATGCAGTTGAATCCAAACAACGCATTCAACAAGCTTATGTGGACTATCAAGCCGAACTGATTGCAGCCAAACGCTTAAAACAGCGTTTACTACTTGAACAACAACTTGCCACAAAACGTGCTGTACAGGCCAAGCAAGCCGCTGAGCTTGAGCAACAGCAACACACTGCCCAACAACAACAACTGCAAGTTTTACAGGTACTACGCCAACAACAAACTCAAGCGCTTAACACCTATGTGGCACGCTACCAAAAAAATCCTGAGCATATTTACACAGCTTTTAATAAAGCTGTGCATCTGCCAGACACCAGCATGTTGTCTGAACTTGAAAGTGTACGCTTACGTTTAGAACTTGAAGCTGAAGCTGCCATTGAAGCTAAAGTCAATGAGTTACGTCGTTTATTACAAGCGGCTGCCAAAGAAGAAATTAATTTGGTGCTACAAAATAGTGCATTTTCAAGTGAAATTTCGCACCAAGAATCACCATAAACCAAAAACATGCCCTATTATACTTCAGGCCAATACTCAGCAAATTTGTGTGATTTGTCATCAAATTGACATATTTCTGTCACAAAATAGCCAAATGAGTGCAAGGATTCTCGTAATCTGAGCATAGAGGGTACTCAATAACGATAGTATGATAGGGTCACTATGAATATTTTAAATCAAGTTTCAACTAAAATTGCTGCACTAAAAAGTGGCGATCAATGGGTTGTAACTGCTAAAGATCTATGGATTAGCCGTGCTGATTTCCAATCTTTAGCGGTGTACTTGGCACGTCAAGCAAGTGAAGGCGATTTTTCTATTAATGACATGCAGCAACGCTCAGCGTGGTTAGATCAAGCATCTTTAACGGTGCTGAAACACTAAAATATTCAAGCAAAAAGCCCATATCCGATGGGCTTTTTTTATATCAGTAAATCTTTAAAAAAACCGACAATATTGCCTAAACCATAACCAATCGACAGTAATACCCCAATCCATAAGGCACTGCCTAATACGTTGTATAACATAAACTGTGCAGGATTCATGCGTGCTGAACCCGCAGCGAAAGGTGCAAAAGAGCGTACAAAAGGCACAAAGCGCGCAATTAAAATGGTTAAGGCACCATGTTTAACAAAGTAATGATTGGTCTTTTGTATGTATTGCGGCTTAAAAAAGCGTGAATGCTGATTAAAATACTTTAGCCCCAATACTTGACCGGTATAATAATTGATGGTGTAACCCAACGTAGCGGCAATAAACAGTAACATGCCCATATATTGTAAATGTACATCGCTACTGGTTGAACACAATGCACCCACAGCAATCAGTAGGCTATCACCGGGTAAAAAAAACATAAACACTGAGCCGGTTTCTGCCAAAATCACCAAAAACAAAATGGCGTAAATCCATACTCCATATTGCTCAAGTAACATGGGCAACCATTGCTCTAAATGCAGTAAAATCTCCATCATGGCATAATTTCCATAGCGTGCCCTCTCCTGCTATTTTGGTTAAAATCTAATTTTCACATAAAAAAACAGTCTAATTTTTCAACTAGACTGTCTCTATGTTGCGTTAGTTTTACTTCAAGAAGCCATTTTCTGCAAGAAAATCCATACTGATTTTTGAAGCTTGCGGTTGTTCAGCAGCTTTATCTCCAAGCAACAAGCGCTCGATATAACGGGCTAACACATCCACTTCGAGGTTCACTTTGCTGCCCATTTTCCATGTAGAAATGTTGGTGCGCTGTGCGGTATGGGGGATTAAATTTAGACTTAAAATATTGCCACGTAAGTAATTAATGGTCAGGCTAATGCCATCTACAGTCACCGAGCCTTTTTCGGCTAGGTATTTGGCAATCTCACGCGGTGCTTCAACTTCAAAATATAAAGAGCGTGCATCTTGGCGTGCCACAGTAATTTGGCCCACAGCGTCCACATGCCCTGACACAATATGCCCACCAAAGCGTGTGGTCGGTAGCATGGCTTTTTCAACATTGACCACTTGACCGACTTGCCAGTTGCCTAATGTGCTACGGGTTAAACTCTCACGCGATACATCGGCTTCATACCAATGCTCACCCCATGCAATCACGGTTAAACAGATACCATTGGTGGCGATTGAATCGCCTAAATGCACATCCGACATATCTAAATCGGTTTGAATACGTACCCGTACATCCCCTCCTACGCTTTGTAGGCTTTCTACTTTTCCTAAACTTTCTACAATGCCTGTAAACATAAGCGCTTCTCTATTAGCTAAATGAGGGCTTTACCACAGTGCCAATTGGGTCGCAACGCTTGCGGTATCCACACCACCTAACTCTGCATAATGATGCAATTGCGTCAACAATTGACGTAAAGGTGGACCAGATTTAGCATGTGTGTCGGTAATCACAATAAATTCTAAGACACGTGCCCGTTCTGATTGACGTTGCTTACTGACCCGATAGCGCGGTACATCTTGCGTCAGTAAAGTCACACGACCACGTTTTAAATTGGCTTGCAGTAAATCTACTGCATCAATATTACCATCAGTTGAGTAACTGGTCAGGATGTAACGTGCGTTAATGGTTGCGACTAATTTTTCATAGGCTTCTTTGGCATATCTTGAAGAATTGTACGGACTTGGACGTTCTTTCCGCCATGCACGATCAATACCACTTTTAAAGCCTTTGGTGTCTGGGGTAGGTAAATCCACCTGATCCCAAAGCGTTAACGCATTCAGCACATGATAATTACTGCTATAGGCATGCTGATTATAAGGTGGATCTAAATAGGCGACATCTACTTCAAAGCTGCTCATTTGATTGGCAAGATGCTGCGCATCCACACACCACACTTCTGCCGCAGGTTGCTGAGTGGCACCAACTTCACAAAAACGACTTGGAGTGAGCCACAATAAAGATTCAATACGCTCTAATGCAGTTTGGGTTTTTCCACCCCAACCATGATGGAAACTTTTAAATACACCTGAGGTATTACTGACAAAACTTGCCGAATATAACAAGGGTGCCAGTAAAGCACTCATTTCTACATCATCAATCGCGCCTTGCGCTTGCCATGCTGCAATTTGCTGACGAATGGCATCAATACGCATCCCATTACGACGTTTAAAGAATAAACGGTCACGGCTTGGGTCATAAATTTCATCATTGCGCGGACACAAATTATGTGTGACCCAACCTTTAACTTCAGGCAAACGGTTTAAATGATCAATGGCTTTTTGATAACCACCCAATTCTTTAAATGCAGGTGCTTCAGTACAGGATAAAATTGCACTATTTAACGCATGACTATAAGGTTCCCAGTCATTAGCAATCACGCGATAACCATTTTGGCGCGCCAAACGTGATACCACACCCGAACCTGCAAAAAAGTCAGCAAAAATTGGCGAACGCCCATCATCACGCTTTAAGGTGCCGGTACTTTCTAAGGCTTCTAAAATCAGATGCAATAAACGGCGCTTATTGCCTAAATAAGGTACCAATTGATGGAAAAGGTATTCATCGGTGGTGCGCGCCGCATGGCGACGTTTATGGTAAACCGTAGATGACTCTGAACTCATAGTGTCTCTTGCATTGGAATCAGTCTTAAACGTACATCACTGCCGACTTGGGCAACATCAATGAGTTTAAAACGTTGTTGCTCTGCCATACGGCTAAATTCGGCGTTAAACATCGCGCGTGCAGACTGACCTAGAAAGGTCGGTGCAACATAGCTAATGAGTTCATCGACTAAATTGGCATGTAAAAATGCGGTTGATAAGGTAGATCCTGCTTCAACCAATACATCATAAATTTGCTTATCTTTTAAGGTTTTGAGTAAATCTTGCAGACTTTGCACTTCAAGTTGCTCAATCCCTAAATCAGCCAATTCTTGGCGATAAGGTGTCATCACCATAACCTCATCAGGCTTGGCTAAGATTTTGGCATTGAGTGGTAAACGCCCTTGACGATCTAATACCACACGTTTGGGTTGTACCACATGCGCTACATCTATTTCGCCTAAATCACGCACGTTTAGTTCACAATCATCAGCCAAAACCGTTTCAATTCCAGTAATCACCGCACCTGAAATAGCGCGCCAATGTTGCACATCAAGACGTGCCTCAACACCGGTAATCCACTTAGATTCACCCGATGCCATCGCGGTTCGACCATCTAAACTTGAGGCAATTTTTAAGCGTACATAAGGTTGACCTGTCGCCATGGCTTTTAAAAAGCCTAAATTGAGTTGATGTGCCTGTTGTTGTAACACGCCCACTTCAACTTCAATACCAGCATCTTTTAAAATTTGCACGCCCTTGCCTGCTACTAAAGGATTTGGGTCAGGACACGCCACTACCACTTTGGCCACACCTGCTGCAACTAAACCTTTGGCACATGGCGGTGTACGTCCAAAATGCGCGCATGGTTCTAAAGTCACATAAGCAGTTGCACCTTTGGCTTGCTCACCTGCATCACGTAATGCAAAGACTTCGGCATGGGGTTGACCCGCTTGAGGATGAAAACCCTCACCGACCAATTGACCGTCTTTGACAATCACGCAACCGACATTGGGATTGGGCTTAGTGGAATATTGTCCTTGCTTGGCTAAGGCAATGGCTTGTTGCATCCATTTTTGATCTTGGCTTAATTCACTCATTCACGCTTACTCAACATCTTGGTCACGTTGTTGCATTTGTTCAATCTGACGACGAAATGCTTCAACATCTTGGAAATCTTGATAAACCGATGCAAAACGCACATAGGCCACATGATCCATGGCAAACAAAGCTTGCATCACAATTTCCCCAATGGTGCGTGATTTGACATCACGTTCACCTAAACGACGAATTTTAAGTTGAATGTCGCTGAGTACCGCTTCGATTTGTTCTTGTGTGACAGGACGTTTTTGCAGCGCATGCATAAGTGAGCGACGTAATTTGGCTTCGTCAAAAGGTTCATTTTTACCATCGGATTTGATTACCCGTGGCATCACCACTTCGTAGCTTTCAAAAGTGGTAAAACGCTCACCGCAACTGATACATTCACGGCGACGACGGATTTGACAACCCTCTGCTGCCAAACGTGAATCAATGACTTTACTGTCTGCAGCGTTGCAAAATGGACAATGCATAGCGGTAAAATTGAACCCAAAAACTGAACGCTGAGTGTAGCAAAAAATCTGATCTTTGTAGAGCTTTGCGCTAGATATAGAAAAAAAACAGCCCTTTTGGGCTGTTTAATACTATATATAGTTTTTTAATTAGTCGACGCGTTCGCCATGCTGACTTAAATCAAGACCCATGCGCTCATCATCCGATGCCACACGAATACCAATCGTCATATCTAATACTTTTAAGATAATAAAGGTCAGTACTGCTGAGTAAGCCACTGTGGCCAAGACACCCTCAACCTGCACCCAAAGTTGATGCATTAAGTTGGTCGGTACAGCATCACCCATAATAAATTCACTGGCAAAGAAAGCAGTTAAGATTGCACCAACAATACCGCCTACACCATGCAAACCAAAGGCATCAAGTGAATCATCGGCTTTGAGCATACGTTTTAATGCAGTAATGCCCCAAAAGCACACCACACCACCAATTAAGCCCATAGATAATGCACCACCAACTGTGACAAAACCTGCCGCAGGGGTAATCACCACTAAACCTGCCACTGCACCTGATGCACCACCCAATACCGATGCTTTACCACGTACGATTTTTTCGGTCACCAGCCAAGATAAGGTTGCTGCTGCCGCTGCCACTTGGGTCACCACCAAAGCATAGCCTGCTGAACCATTGGCACCTAAAGCTGAACCACCGTTAAAGCCAAACCAACCCACCCACAGCAAACTTGCACCCAATACAGTTAAGGTTAAGTTATGCGGGGCCATAGATTCGCGCCCTAAGCCCATACGTTTACCTAGCATATAGGCTGCAACCAAGCCTGCTACCCCTGAGTTGATGTGTACGACCGTACCACCTGCAAAATCAAGTGCGCCATCGTTACCTAACCAACCACCACCCCATACCCAATGGGTAATCGGTGCATAGACCACCACTGACCAAATCGCAATAAAGGCCACAAAGGCACCAAACTTCATACGCTCGGCAATTGAACCACTAATAATGGCAACCGTGATAATGGCAAAGGTCATTTGGAAAATGACAAATAAGATTTCTGGAATTGAACCGCTTAAAGTTTCTGTTGTAATGCCTGCGAGCATGACTTTGTCGAGGTTACCAATAAAGGCATTGCCATCACCAAAGGCAAGACTATAGCCGACTGCAATCCAAGTAATACTGACCACTGCTGCAGCAACAAAGCTATGCGCCATGGTGCTTAACACGTTTTTCTTACGCACCATACCAGCGTAAAAAAGTGCAAGACCGGGAATGGTCATAAGTAAAACTAATGCAGTTGAAATTAAGATCCAAGCCGTGTCCCCAGTATCAAGCACAGCTTCTGGTTCAGCTGCTTCTACGCTGCTCATGCTCTCTGTGACAACAGGAATCGGATCTGATGGTGTTGTTTGTGTGGTCACTACAGTGACTGGTGAATTGGGTGCATCTACTGCTGTTGCTTCTTGAGCCCAGGCAGCAGACCCACCTAATAATGCGCTGGATAAACCAAACGCAAGCAGCGCCTTTTTCATTCGTTTCCCCCAACCGTGTTTTTTTAAGTTATGCCCAAAGGAGCAAACTTCATGCCAACCTATTAAACTGCGTCAGCACCTGTTTCACCGGTACGGATACGAATGACTTGCTCTAAATTTGTGACAAAAATTTTGCCATCACCAATTTTACCAGTGCTTGCAACACGGGTAATTGACTCAATTACAGGCTCAACCATTTCATCACTAATTGCGATTTCAATTTTTACTTTTGGTAGAAAATCAACAACATACTCAGCACCACGATATAGCTCAGTATGGCCTTTTTGACGACCAAAGCCTTTCACTTCAGTCACAGTAATACCTTGTACGCCAATTTCAGATAGCGCTTCACGCACGTCATCAAGTTTAAACGGTTTAACAATTGCAGTTACGAGTTTCATCTTTATAGTCCTTCGGTTTCTTGCACCAGTAAGGTTTTATGTTCAAATTCCGTGCCAAAGCCCTAAGGTTGGGGGATGTTAAGGCTTTTCACGTTGCTTATTTATACATTATTTTAAGGGTCGGCATGTAGTCACAATGCTAAAAAAAATACATATTTACTCAGAAAATAACGATTAAAATCATCGAAAGAAAGCGTATTTTTCTATCATGACTAGGGCAAGTGCCTGAGCGGTGCTACACTAAAATGACTTTATTATTCACTGGGCTTACGCATGCTTGAAACTTTGATCCAAGCCATTTTGCAACAGATTGATCAACCTAAAAAAGATCTAGAACATAACCTACGTGCCTTGCTACAAGAGGCGGTGAGTAAAATGGATTTGGTCTCGCAAGATGAAATGGAACGTCAACGCCAAGCGTTGCAACAGGCAAATTTACGCCTTGAGCAACTGATGCAACATATTGACGCACTAGAGCAGCAGCTAAAACAGAAATAAGCACTCATTTTGTGCATTTTTTCAGCAAAATCATCCAGTGAATATGCACTAATAAGGAGCATGTGTGATGTCTTTTGCGAAAATTTATACGCGTGGTGTGTTGGGCCTAGATGCCCCTTTAATTGAAGTTGAAGTGCACATTAGCCAAGGCTTACCTTCTTTAACCATGGTTGGCTTAGCCGAAGCTGCGGTGCGTGAAAGTAAAGATCGTGTACGCTCTGCTATTATTAATAGCGGTTTTAACTTTCCTACTAAACGTCTGACCATTAATTTAGCCCCTGCAGATTTACCTAAAGATGGCGCACGCCTAGATTTAGCCATTGCACTTGGAATTTTAATCGCTTCAGATCAATTGCCCGAACACAGCACAGCAGGTTTAGAATTTATTGGTGAGTTAGCCTTAGATGGACAATTGCGTCCCACCACAGGCACTTTGAGTATTGCTATTGCCTGCCAACAAGCAGGTCATCAATTGATGTTACCTGCTGAAAATGCAGCAGAGGCTGCCAAACTTAGTGACTTTGCTGTGTTTGCGGCGCACAATTTAAAGCAGGTTTGTCAGCATTTAAATCAGAGCGAGCTATTAGCACCTTATATGGTCACTACTGAGCATACTGTTGAAGCAAGTAGCTTAGATTTAGCCGATGTCAAAGGTCAACTAAGACCGCGGCGCGCCTTAGAAATTGCCGCAGCAGGTGGACATTCTTTATTGTTTAAAGGGCCACCAGGGACGGGTAAAACTTTACTTGCCTCGCGCTTAGCTGGCATTTTGCCACCATTAGACTTAAACGAAAATTTAGAAGTGGCGCGCATTTATTCTGTTGCAAATATGCCTCATGCCTTTGGCACACGCCCTTTTCGCGCACCGCATCATACGGCCTCAGCCATCGCTTTAGTGGGGGGCGGTGTAAGTAGTCAGAATAAGTAAAATTATATCTATTTTTTTCACTTTATTTGCAATTATTCATAGAAAATGAAATTATAAAAGTAAGAATTATTAATAATTTCGAATTATGAATATTGCTATTGAAAGTTTCCCAAATGATGACAAGTACTGGAGAATTGATTGGTTTGGCGGAGTCTCTTATGATCCAAACGAACCAAAAATCAGAGTCTTTCTATCTCAAATTAATTCTGACACACCCCAGAACAAAATTTTAAATAAAAATGCCATCAATATAAATGGTTCCTCAAATAGTATTTTTAGAGATATAAAAATTGGCTATATACAAATTCTAAAAATTGGTAGTGTGTGGAAAAATTGTATTAAAGTTTGGGAATATGATTCACCTTTTACAAAACTTTCTTTTGATGCAAACCACCCAAGAGAACTTGTATATTTAACAGCAAAAGGCTATACAACACTACAACCAGAAGGATGGGTACCCATTTTAACTGACAATGAATATTCTCTCACTAACTCTACTGCAAAAAAAGGAAGCCCTGTATTAATATATTTTAATATTGGAATATATGAATATGTAGTTATTCCATGTCCAGTTATCTTTCAATCATGTTATGTCAGTTCACCGAAAGCTGCCAGACATATTATTTTTGGGCAAATGGATCAACTTCTAGATCTTAACTCATCAGGATATATCGAAAATGAGGATAGTATTTTTAGAATACACCTTCATAAAAATTATGCGGATAGTGAAGCCCCTTGTATCTCAAATTTAGTCACAGACCAAGAAGCAAAAAAAAATATCAAATATTTACAACGCACTCTGTCACTTTCAGCAAATAATTTAAATCCTGAAAAACTTAACGCTCTTGCCGTTGGCTTTCCATTTAGTAACGATTTAAAAATTAATGTTAAAGGTAGAGTTCTATTTAAAGAAAATAATAAAAAGGCTTTTTTTGTGACAGAAATATGCTCGGCATATTCAGCACTATCTTTTAAAAAATTACTTATATTAAGAAAAAATAACAATAGAAAGTCAGGAAATAAAGCAGAAGAGGTCAAACCAGGGTGGAATACTCATATACCACAACCAAACAACTCACATGATGATACTGCTCAAAATATAGTTTTATTAAATGATGGAAATCCATCTTCACAATATGAGCCTATTAGAGAATATACTGGGTTAGTTCTTTACCCAGATGATTTAGAGATAATCAAAGAAACACCAGATTTACAACATTATGAAAATCTTGAATACACAAATATAATAGGTTCAATAGTTAATAACTCCAATCTAGCAAGTAGTGGGCCAAAAACCACCACACTGAATGGTATTTCAGAATATGATGTAGAAACTCTTCCACCAGCAAACTTAGATTTTATATTTTCAGTTTTCTCTCATTTGCGCAAGAGTGGAATTGATTTCAAGTTACTACCAATTATGAACGAGCATACTCAAACTGAAGGTTTGGTTAATCGTTTTGATCGACATATACGCCATTTAAGATCATGGCATTTACAAATGGATGGTCTCACCCCTAGAGCTTTTGTGATTGGCGAAGTTTTATTTTATGGTCAGTACTATTATTTAATTGATATTGAACCTAAAAACAAAGAATCTCTTTCAATTATTTTTATTAATCCAAAAAGCAGTTTAAAAATTGAAAATTCTGAATTTAAATTAATGTTTTATAAGCTTGCTAGAACTCGTAGTTGGAGTTTTTTAAATACAGTCCCCTTCGAACAAAAATGGAATATTATTAAATTTAGACATGACCGCAATAATAATTTCGCTGATCTATCTCAAAAAATTGAAGCTTTAATAAAAGGTTAAAAATTATTAACTATCGTTATTTAGGATAACCATAGATGCCATAATGAAATAGAACCTGGTTGATTATTAGGAGCATCTTGATGAATGTATGTAAATGTTCTTCCATGCTGAGATGTTGCAAGATTTCCCATCGACCTTACAATTGGTAATTCTATAGTTTGATAATCACTTGGATTTGTACGGCTTTGTTGCACAAACCTATCTGTAAAGGCTTTTTCAGCGATATAATTTCCAAATGAAGAAGCCTACACACAAAATCTACCGCACAACCAATTGG
>Ga0172378_10000198_pt1 | contig 49772 bp, 46 predicted proteins | sample GrowelOW332metaG_FD_119755 | JGI IMG/M metagenome (GOLD analysis project Ga0172378, IMG submission 119755) | Groundwater microbial communities from an aquifer near a municipal landfill in Southern Ontario, Canada - Pumphouse #3_1 metaG | ecosystem: Environmental > Aquatic > Deep subsurface >...
ATAATTAATAAATTAATTAAAAGTGGAGCTATTTCAATAGCTCCACTTTTTTATTTGACAATATTTGTAAGAGTTCCAATTTTTTCTATAAAGCATTCTATTTTATCACCAGAATGCATGTATTTTGGAGGATTAAAGCCTACTCCAACCCCTGAGCATGTTCCAGTGGCAATAATGTCTCCTGGCTCAAGAGTGATGCCTTGAGAGAGCTCTGAAATCATTTTGTTGATTGGAGTAATCATATTATCAGTATTTGATTTTTGCCTAAGTTCTCCATTTAACGAACTTGAAATTTCAAGATTAAAAGGCATTGGTAGCGAAGATTTATGAACAATAAAAGGCCCAAGAGATGTAAAGGAATCTAAACTTTTTCCAATATACCATTGCCTATATTTTCCCTGAAGATTTCTAGAAGAAATATCATTCATAATAGTATAGCCAAATATATAATCCTCAACATTTTCTTCCTGTATTTGAAAACCTTTCTTTCCAATAATAACAGCTAATTCAACTTCATAGTCTAAAGAATCATTAATATCAAAATGAGGAAGAATATATTCATCTGGACCAAGTATATAAGTAGCTCTTTTTGAAAAATAAATTGTATTTTTTTTGTTATTGTCTATTGATTTTTTTATTTCTTTTAGGTGATCCATATAATTAAATCCAGCACAAATTATGTCATGTTTTGTGCTTTTAAAGGGAGACAAAATAATAATATTTTCAATTGAAAAAGTAGTATATTTTTCTAAATTATTTGAAGTACTTATTTCATTTAACCGGATAATATCTCTATCACTAAGAGTTTCTATTAATTCTAAAGTTGAATGAAAATTAAAGTCAGAATCAATGGATTTTAATTCAATAACAAATTTTTCACAATGTGACAGAATACCAAAATTTTCTTGCTTTGAGTTTTTTGAAATAAATTTTAAAAGTTTCATAAATTTCTCCTTTTTTAGAAGTGATTATATCAAATATATTATACACTAAAAAATATAAATTATGTTATAATAGAGAAAATAATTTGTTATTTTTTGGAAGGTGGTCAAAATGAAAAAAATAAGAGTGACAGTACCAGAAGATATTTGGCGTATGATGAAAAATGATATTGAAGAATTTGGAATAAATAATAATAAACTTTGCAATTATATTTTAGATAAATTAAAATATAAAAAAGAAATAGATATTGAAAAAGAACTAGAAACACAAGGCAGACCTTTAAAAAAAATAGTTCAATTTGATTTGAATGTTTCAAATAAAAAAATTTATTATGATATTTTAAAAGAAAATAATGTTGAAATAGAAGCTGAATTTTTCAGAGAATTATTTGAAAGGTATTGTTCTAAATTTAAATACATAAGGGAATTATTTGTTTTTGAAGATAAGGTTAAGATAATATTAGAAGCTATAAGAAATAAGAAAAAAATAAAAATAAAATATAATAATCAAATTGAAACCATAGAACCTTATTTCTTAAAAAGAGAAGAACAAGGGGATGAAAATTTCTTATTTTGTTTTACAGATTTAGAAAAAGTTTATCACAATTATAAATTAAAAGATTTAGAGGTTATTTCAATATTAGAAGAAAAAATAAAAGGGAAAAATAAAAAATATATAGAAGGTGTCAGGAAAAAATTTGACCCATTCTTAGGAAATGGAAACTTTGTTAAAGTTAAACTTTCAGAGGAAGGAAAAAAACTTCTTAAAGGGCTTACCAATTATAGGCCACAATTAGTGAGCAAAAAGAATGATATTTATGTTTTTGAAGCTTCTAATGAAAATGCAAAATTATACTTTAGACAATTTTTAAAAGAGGCTATTATTTTAGAACCATTAGATTTAAGAGAAGAAATGAAACAAGATTTTTTAGAAGCATTGAAAAATTATTAAAAGGATTGTATCTTATAAAATACAATCCTTTTAATATATTAATTAGATTATTTATCCTTTTGTTTGCTGTAAAAAAGTTTTTTAGAAATCATATCTTCTTTTTTGTGGGTTACCATAAAACCAGCATTTTCAATCATTAATTCTCTAATTTCTTTTATTTCTCCTAGTCCTTTAATTCTATTTATAACAATAAAACCGTTCTTTTCAAGTTTTTCTTTCCAATCAATTGCAATATCGTTATTTGCATGATCTCCAGCAACAAACATGAAAGGAGTAAGAATAACTTTTTTTATGTTATCTTTTTTTAAATTTTTAATGACGTTATCAATAGTTGGATAACCTTCAATGGTACCAACATAAAAAGGAAGTCCAAGATCTTTAGCAGTGTAATCAACACAAGCATAAGTGGAATTGGCAGAATCACTAGTTCCATGTCCCACAAGAACAACTCCTTCATTATCTTCTAAATCTCCAATATCTTTTTTTAGAATAGTTAATACTTTTTTATAGTTTTCATTTTCCCCAAGAAGAGGAGATCCAATTCTAATATCTTTAAATTTATTTTTATATAATTCAATTTGTTTTTCGAGAGTTTTAAATTCTATTCCTGGAATAATATTACTAGATTGGACTATTAAGTAAGTATATCCTTCTTTTTCAAGTTTATCAATAGCTTCAGCAGGATTATCTTTTATAATATTTCTACTTTTTAATCTTCTCATTATAATTCTAGAAGTGTAAGCTTCAACAACTTTAAAGTTATCAAATTTATTTTTAGCATCATTATTAAGTGCATCAATAGTTTTGGCTCTAGTGTCATCAAAGGTTGTTCCAAAATGTACAATAAGAAATGAAAGTTTATCATTTTTAGTCATATTTTCTTTTATGTCAGAGTTAACATACCCTTCTTTTTCAATTCCAAAGGAGATTAAAGATGTTGCTAAAAATAGACCTATTAACATTTTTTTCATAAATTACCACCTTTATTAGTTATTAAAATTTAATATAAATAATTCAATAGAAGAGAAACTATCCATTAATCCAGCTTTAAATTTAAATTCAGCTTTTAAACATTCTATTAATTTTTTTTCTAAAAAATCAATTTTGAAATTCTTAAGATATTTAAATTTTAAAAATAATGGATAAGGATGAGTGTAACGATTTTTGTTTTTAAATATTTCTTTTATACCTGTGTAAACTTCATTTTTAAATAAATTAAAATTCATTGTGGAATTAATAATACCTCTTTCTTCTAAATCTTTTAATTTTATTAGTAAGGAAATTTCTTCAGAAATAATATTTAAAAATAGCATATAATTTTTTGTGTTTTTTAAATTCAATATCAAATCTTTACTTTGATTTTTGTATATTAAATTTTGAGAAAGAAAATTTAAATTAAATTCATTACTTATTGATAAAATAGGAATGATTTTTTCCAAGTCAAAAGGCATATTATTTAAAAATAGGTTAACTTTATCAATTTCATTTTTCAATTTAATGAAATCTTCTCCTACCATTTCTAAAACTTTTTCAGCTTCATAATTGGAACAATTTAACTTTTCTTTAGTATAGAATAATAATGCTTTTTTTTCATCATTTTTTCTAGCTGAAATTAGTTTACATATTTTTTCAGCAGATTTTAAAGTGGTTTTTGAAACTTCATTTTGTATAACTCCAAAATCATTAAAAATTTCATTGTATAATAAAATTATAATTTTTTTAGAATAATTAAATTCATTTAGACCTTTAAAAAATTTAGATAAATTTTTTAAGGTTTCAGTTTTTTTTACAATAATAAGCTCCATAGGAGAAAACATGTTATTAGAAGATAAGGATTGAAAAATTACTTCTATGTTATCTTGAGAAGCATCGAAAATTTTTTCAGTTAAATTTTTATTTTCAGCTCTCACTTTTTTTAATAGAGTTTCATACTTAAGGTTTAATAGTGTATCTCCGTATAAAAAATAAATCAAAATTATAACCTCCTAAAAAAGGTTCCTATATTTAGCACAGGAACCTTTAAATGTTTTGACTAACACCAATATTATATCATAAATTATAGTTTTTTAATGGTTAATATTTTAGAAGCATTTAAAACAGCAATTAATGAGACACCAACGTCTGCAAAGATAGCCATCCATATATTAGCAAATCCAAAAAGACTAAGTAGCATTACAGCAAGTTTTATTCCAATGGAAAAAACAATATTTTCTTTAACAACCTTTTTATTAATTTTGACAATTTTTAAAAGTTCAATTAATTTAGAAGGTTCATCATTTATTAAAACAATATTTGCTGATTCGATAGCAAGGTCACTTCCAATTCCACCCATAGCAATACCAACATCAGATACATTTAAAGAAGGTGCATCATTTATACCATCTCCAATGAAAATTGTTCCAACACTTTTATTTTTAATGTTATTTAAAATAGAAACTTTGTTTTCAGGGAGTAAGTTAGTAAAAATATTTTCTTTTTTAAAACCAATTTGCTTTCCGATAATTTCTCCAGTTTCCTTGTTATCACCAGTTAATAAATATGAAGAAATATTAAGATTGTTAAGGAAATCTATAGTTTTCTTAGAATCTTTTTTTATTTCATCTGATAATAGAATAGCTCCAATAAGAAGATTATTTTTAGCAATGTATATAACAGAATTAGTCTCTTTTAATGTTGAAAGGTGACAATCAATATTAAAATGTTCCATTAGTTTAATATTTCCAACTAATATAAAATTATTTTTATAGATGCAAGAAGTTCCTTTTCCAGGTATTTCTTCATGATTTTTTATTTCATTTTCATCTATTTTGATATTTTGATATTTTATGATTGCTTTTGCTAGAGGATGATTTGAATAAAGTTCACCAGCCTTTGCAAGTTCTATAATTTCATTTTCAGAAGAATTAAAATTTATAACTTTATTAACCATAAAAATCCCTTTAGTTAAAGTTCCTGTTTTATCAAAAACAACAGAATCAATATTAGTTAATCTTTCTAAAAAATTAGCTCCTTTTATAAGGATTCCTCTTTTGGAAGCTAGTCCAATACTACTAAAGAAAGTTAGAGGGATAGATAACACAAGTGCACAAGGGCATGATATAACTAAAAATATTAAAGATTTTTTAAACCAAATTTGAAAATTCCCTAAAAATAATGGTGGAAAAATTCCAATAATAATTGCTGAAATTACAACTGTTGGAGTATAGTATCTTGCAAATTTGGTAATGAATTTTTCTATATCAGCTTTGTTAACATTTGACTCTTCAACCATTTTAATAATCTTACTAATAGCAGAATTTTTATATTCTCGAAGCACTTTGATTTCAAGAACTTTTCCAAGATTAACACTACCACTTAAAACTTCTGATTTTTCCTCTACAAAGAGAGGTAATGATTCTCCAGTTAACGTAGAGGTATTAAGATTAGAATTTCCTTTTATTACAATTCCATCTACAGGAATACTTTCTCCAACTTTAACAATAATAACATCATCTTTTTTTAAAGTTTCAGGTTTAACAACCTTCATTTCTCCTGATTTAGTTTTAAGATTAGCATTAATATTTTTTAATTTTAAAAGAGCCTCAATTGATTTTTTAGAATTTCCAACAGCCTTTTCTTGAAAATGTTCACCTATTTTATAAAAGATCATAACTCCAATAGCTTCAGTATATTCTCCTATTGAAATAGCTCCTATAGTTGCAATGGACATTAAAAAATTTTCATCTAAAAAGTTTTTGTTTTTTAAATTAACAATTGATTTCCAAAGAATATCGTAACCAATAATTAAATATAAAATTATTAAAATAATTGTTTTATATAAACTATTTTCAAAGAAAAAGGAGACAGCTAAAAGAATACTAACAGTAATCAAAATAAAACTTTCTAATTTATCACTAAAAGAAATTTTTTTCTTATAATTAACAGCTGTATTTTCATTAAGAGTTTCTAAATTAAAAGAAACTCCATATTCTATTTTTCCAGCTATTGAGTTAATTTTTTTAATAAATAAACCTTTATCTAAGCTGTTAAATGAAGTTATAACTAATTTTTTTGAATAGAAATTTAAATGACATGTTTCTACTTCAGGTAAATTTGTAAGAGCAGTTTCAATTTTTTGAGCACAATGAGCACAGTTTAGGTTGTGTATTGCTAATTCTAATTTCATAATAGACCTCCGTTTTAGGGTATACCCCCATATGTATAGATATTATCATGTATGTAACTATTTTGTAAAGAATTTTTTTTTAAAAAATGTTATTATATATATGTTATTAAATTTTATTTTAGGAGGAAATATGATAGAAAAGATATTAGAAAAAGAAGTACTAACTAAAGAAGATTTGTTAAAATTAATGTTAATAGATAATCAAGAAGATTTAAATATACTTTTTAAAAAAGCATATGAGATTAAATTAAAATATAGAAGTAATAAGGTTTTTTATAGAGGATTAATAGAATGCAGCAATGTTTGTATAAAAAATTGTAAATATTGTGGGATAAGAAGTGAAAATAAAAAAGTAGAGAGATTTACTTTAATTAAAGAAGATATATTAGAGTCAGCTAAAATAATTTATGATAGTGGTTATGCTTCTATGGCTATTCAAGCTGGAGAAAGAAATGATAAAGGATATACTGATTTTATAGAAGATACAGTATACTCTATTGAGAATATGTCCAAATTAGATATGGGAATAACATTGTCTTTAGGTGAACAAACTTATGAAACATATAAAAGATGGTTTGATGCAGGGGCAACTAGATATCTTTTAAGGATAGAGACAACAAACAAAGATTTGTTTACAAGAATACATTATAATGATGAATTACATTCTTATGAAAAAAGAATAAAAGCTTTGAAAGATTTAAAAAAAATTGGATATCAAGTTGGTACTGGTGTTATGATTGGGCTTCCAGGTCAAAGAGAAGAAGATCTTGTAAATGATATTTTATTTTTTAAAGAAATGGATATTGATATGATAGGAATGGGTCCTTATATTTTGCATGAAGATACTCCAATGGGTATAGAGTTTAAAGATAAACTTCTTTCAAATAAAAAAAGACTGGAGCTATCTTTAAAAATGATTGCAATTTGCAGAATTTATCTTCAAGATATAAATATAGCTGCAACTACAGCATTACAAGTTTTAGATGAACTTGGAAGAGAGCAAGGAATAAAAGCAGGAGCAAATATAATAATGCCAAATGTAACTAAAAAGGATGCAAGGGAAAATTATAATTTATATAATGGGAAACCAGGATTAAAAGATAATTCAAATGATGTAAAGAAATCCTTAGATGAAAATTTAAAAAATATAGGAGAAGAAGTGGGATATTTTCAAAAGGGAGATTCTCCACATTATTTTAAAAGATTTAAAAAAAATTAAACAATAAAAATTAAACAGTAGTCTTGACTTTATAATGTTTAGTAGTGTATACTTTTTTATAAGTATTTAAAAACATAAATATTAGATTACAAAAGTGTTTAAATTTTTTTGAAAAAATGGAGGATAGATGATAGAAAATATAGTGGCGGGGGTATTTATTAGTGTAATAGATGCTTTAAATAAATTTTTATGGGGAGATGTAATTGTTTTTAATTTAGGAGGAGTGAAAATAGGATTAAGTATAATAGTTTTATTATTATTACCTTCTGGTATATATTTTACTATTAAAACTAAGTTTTTACCCTTTAGATTATTCCCTCAAATGTTAAAGGCTGTAGTTGAGCCAAAAAAAACAAATGATAGTAAAAGTATTTCAGGGGTTCAAGCTTTAATTGTTGCAACAGCAACAAGGGTAGGTATGGGAAATTTAGCAGGAGTTGCAGCAGCAATAACATTTGGTGGTGCAGGTGCAGTGTTTTGGATGTGGATAGTGGCTTTATTAGGTTCAGCAACAGCTTTTATAGAATCTACCTTAGCACAGATATACAAAGAAAAAGATCCATTATATGGTGGATATAGAGGTGGACCAGCTTATTATATAAAAAGAATGTCTTTAGTTACAAAAATAGAAGAAGAAGATATTAACAAAATCCAATTAAAAGATAGTAATAAATTAAAAGGTAGCTGTGGGAAAGTATTTAGAAAAGCTTCTGAGTTTAAACTGATGGCAGGATTATTTGCAATATCAGCTTTAATATGTTGGGGAGGAATAAGTCAAATAGTTGCCAATTCAGTATCTCAATCATTTAACAATGCTTTTGGAGTGGCACCTTTATATACTACTTTATTGTTGGTGGTTTTATCTTCAGTAGTTATATTTAAAAAACAAGCTGTAGTTATGATTTTAGATAAGATAGTTCCAATTATGGCAGGGTTATATTTACTTATAACAATATTTATTTTAATTAAAAATATAACAGTTATTCCAGATATGTTTAAAGAAATTATAAATCAAGCTTTAGGCTTTAAGCAAGTTGTAGCAGGAGGGTTTGGAGCAGTTCTAATGAATGGAGTTAAGAGAGGATTATTTTCAAATGAAGCTGGATCAGGGTCAGCTCCATGTGCAGCAGCAGCAGCAGACATAGATCATCCTGCAAAACAAGGATTAATTCAATCTTTAGGAGTATTTATAGATACTTTATTTATTTGCAGTTGCTCAGCTTTTATTATATTACTAGTTCCTAGTGATAAAATGAATGGACTTATGGGGATGGATTTGTTACAAGAGGCAATGAGATATCATATTGGAGAAATTGGTGTCATATTCATTGCAATAATTTTATTTTTATTTAGTTTCAGTACTTTTTTAGGGTTAACTTTTTATGCTAGAGGAAATGTGGCATTTTTATTTGGAGATAGTTGGAAGGCTCAAAATATTTATAGAATATTTATGATAGCAATGTTATTCTTCGGAGGTATTGCTCAATATACTTGGGTTTGGAATTTAGGAGATTTAGGTGTAGCTTTAATGACAGTATTTAATATTTTGGCTATTTTACCATTATCTGGTCAAGCAATAGATTCTTTAAAAGATTATGAACTTAAATTTTTGAAAAAAAATTAACTATAGTGAAGAAAGTTATTGCAAAATAGCTTTCTTTTTATTTGTAAAAAAATTGAATTGATGTATAATTATTATATAACAGTTTAAAGGAGAATATTAATGGATAAAGATAAACACTTATATTTAAAATTATTTATTTCTACCTTCTATTTAAGTGCTTTTACTTTTGGTGGAGGATATGTAATAGTACCTTTGATGAAAAAGAAATTTGTTGAAGATTTAAAATGGATAGAAGAAAAAGAGATGTTGGATTTAATTGCAATAGGACAATCATCTCCAGGAGCAATTGCAGTAAATACTTCAATATTAATAGGATATAGAATGGGGGGATTAAAGGGAGCATTTGTAACAATTTCAGGAACAGTTTTACCCCCTTTGATAATTATTACAATAGTCTCTATGTTTTACTCTGTTTTTCGAGATAATAGAATAGTTAATGCTGTTTTAAAAGGAATGCAAGCAGGGGTAGCTGTTATAATTTTTGATGTGGTATCCACAATGGCTATAACAATTTTGAAAAGCAAAAAAATTTTTATGATATTGTTGATGATGCTAGCGTTTTTAGCTGCTTATATATTTAAAGTAAATGTGGCAATAGTAATTATAATTGCAATGATAATTGGGGTGATTAGAAAATGATGTACATTAAAATATTTTTAAGCTTTGTACAAATAGGTCTTTTTAGTATAGGGGGAGGTTATGCGGCTCTTCCTTTAATTGAACAAATTTTAGTTAATCAAAATCATTGGATTACTATGGGACAATTTACAGATTTAATAACTATAGCATCTATGACTCCAGGACCAATTGCAATAAATGCATCAACCTTTGTTGGAACTAAATTAGGTGGAATTCCAGGGGCAATAGTTGCCACAATAGGATGTGTTACTCCATCTTGTATTATTGTAATAACATTAGCTCATTTTTATTATAAATATAAAAATTTAAAAAGTGTAAAAAAAGTTTTAGAAACCCTAAGGCCAGTTGTTGTAGCTTTAATTGGTACTGCAGGAGTTTCAATAATGTCAGTTGCTTTTTGGGGGAATAAAGAAATAGGAAAATTAAAAGATATAAATTTAACAGCATTAGGAATTTTTTTATTTTGTTACATAATATTTAAAAAAAGAAAAATGAATCCAATTGGAATAATAATTATTTCTGGATTAATTGGAATAATAATATATTAAAACCAAAAAAGACTCTCTTTAATATGCAGTTCAAAAGAGAGTCTTTTTTTATTTAGCTTTAATATAATTTTTCTTTTCTGAAATAAAATTTTCAAGGACATTAGCAGCAAGTTCAACAGTTTTTAAACAATGAAATTCTTCACTTCTATATTTTTCCTTTAAATCAGTACAAACACTTGTTTCTAATTTTTTTTCAAAATTTGAAATAAATTCAGTTGAAAGTTCGTGCATTACTTCTTTCTCCACAATAAAAATTTTCCCTAAAGATGCAAGTCCTCCTGTTAAAGCTCCACAAATTCTTCCGCATCCAAGACCTCCACCAAAAGCAGTTACAAGTTGAAAATCATTATCTTTTAAATTTAAATGGTAATATTCATTTGCAGCAAGTAATATTGATTCAGCGCAGTTATAGTTCTTCTCATGATAATATTTTTTAGCAATTTTTTCTAGCATACTAGTCCTCCTAAATTTTTCCTTCTTCTCTATATTATACAATGAAATAGTTTTTATTATCAATGTTATATTTTTAAATCTTAAAATATAAGGCAGTTATTATAAACAAAACAATACTTATAAGTGTATATATAATAGTAGCATTACTAATCAACTCTTCATTTTTAGAATCCCCAGCAACTCCTAAAAAAACTGTTAGGGAGTATACAGGTGGAAGAACAAATAAAGTTGTATAAGAAACGTTTAGCAGCCACGTTGGTTCAAAAAAATTATTAATAACAAAAATTTTGAAAATAATTCCTGTGCTTATAACACATATAAAACGAGCTAAAATTAACTTAAAAGTTTCCTTTGAATTTTTCAATGAAATTTTAGAAGAATATCCAATACTAATTAAAATTAGAGGTGTTGCTAAAGAGCCAACATATGTTATAGCAGAAAACATTCCGTTTATAAGGTAATTAGTATGAATAAGTTTATTAAAACCTAATTGATTAAAGAAAAGTCCAAGAGCAATTGAAATAATTAGAGGAGATTTAAAAAATCCTTTACAATATGAGATAGAAAACTTATGATTAGATAATTTCATATTAACCAAAGAATAATATATAAACCAAATAAAAAATTCATGTCCAAGACCAATAATGGAAAAAAGACCAAGATTTTCTTCACCGTACATTATTGAAAATAGTGGAATTCCAATAAGTCCAAAAGCAAATCCACTACTAAAAAAAGGAGACATATTGGAAGAGGTAAATTTTAATTTATAGAGTAAAAATCCAAGAAAATACATAAAAACCAGTAGACAAGTAGTTATTAAAGATAATTTTAAAAATTTAATATCAAATTCCATAATAAAAAAAGCTTTAAAAAGAACAGCAGGCAAAGAAATATTGACAACTAGTTTTTTAATTTCATTCATTCCAAAAATACTTAAATAATTATTTTTACGTATAAAAATACCTATAGTAAATAAAACTATTATTGGAAAAATCTTGCTTATTATTTGTAGCATATCAACCCCTTTTTATTAATTTAGTATCTCAAATAATAATATCTCTTTAAATTACTGCTCTGTTGGAAAAAAGTTGTCAATAATATTATCCCAAAGTTTTTCTTTTTTTAGCAAGTATTCTAAAAATTCTCTCACAGCTCCATTACCACCATTTTTTGTAGAGATAAAGTCTGATATATTAATTATTTCATTAACAGAGTCCTTTGGGCAACCTGAAAGTCCACAATGTTTCATAACTTTTAAATCAACTAAGTCATCGCCCATATAGGCAGTTTCTTCAAAAGAAATATTATATTTTTTTAGTATAGTTTTTAAATCATCAACTTTGTTTCTACTTCCTTGGATTATGTCGGTTATACCAAGTTCTTTAGAACGTCTTTCTACAATATTAGAAGTTTTCCCTGTAATAATAGCTATTTTTAATCCTTGTTGAATAGCTTGGGAGATAGCTAATCCATCTTTAACATCAAAAGATTTCATTTCATTTCCTAAATTATCAATATATAACTTTCCATCTGTGAGTGTTCCGTCAACATCTAAAACAATTAATTTAATCATAAATCCTCCTATATTTTTAGTGATCATTATGATTTTATCATAAATAAAATTTATATTCTAATAAAAAATAATTATAAACAAAAAAAAATGGGAAGGGGCAACTTTCCATTTTTTTATTTATAACTATAAGGTTAAGGAAACTAGATGGGAAATTAGGAATTTTCTTCCACCTAATATAAATGAATTCTATCAAAAAATAAAATAAAAGTAAAATAGTAAAAAATAATAGAGCTATAAGTTTTGCTTATAGCTCTATCTGATATATATATTTTTGAATGGTGTCCTTTTATTTATCTTAATGTATGCTTTTTAATATATAGGGTTTAGAATATAATCTGTAAAATCTTTAACAAGATGTGCAGTTTTATGATTCATATCATATATTGGATTATATTCAACAATATCCACAGAAGTTATAAAATAATTTTTAAATAAAAATTTGAAACTCTTATAAACATCATCTTCATCTAAGCCATTTTTCACTGGAGTACTAACTCCTGGAGCAAAATTAGGATTAATAGAATCAATGTCTAAACTTATATGTACATCTTCAACTTTCAAGTAATCTTTAATTTCTGCTAATACATTGTCCATACCTTTTCTAATAATATCATCATAATGTATAACTTTAACACCTAGTTCCTTAATAACATCATATTCTCTTACATCAATATCTCTAGCTCCAATAATAACAACATTTTTAGGATTTATTTTTTGACCTTCAAAGAAGCAATTAACTAAATCAGAATCTCCAGCTCCTTGAAGTAAAGCAAGTGGCATTCCATGAATATTTCCTGTTAATGTAGTTTCATCTGTATTCATGTCAGCGTGGGCATCAATCCATACTACTCCAAGATTTCTATTGGTTTTTGCAACACCAGAAATACTTCCAAGGGAAATAGAATGATCTCCCCCTATGATTATAGGTCTGTATCCATCCATAATAGATTCGTCAACTGCTTTAGCAAGTTTTTCGCATGTGTGTAATATTGTATTTTTATATTTTAAATTTGGAGAATTAAAATTCTCTCTTTGTTTCTCAACTTCAATTACTTCAATTTCATCAAAAGTATCTTGATAGTTTTCAATTAAAACATCAATACCAAATTCTATTCCAGATTTATCTGCCCCTAAATTTAAAGGAACACCAAATAATTTATTTTTCATTTTTTCAGTATAGATATACATAGCATCTTCTTCTTCAATTACTTTAATAGTATTTAGTTCAGAATCTTCCATTCCTTGAAGTTGTGTTTTAGTTTCTTTTAGCTCGTAAACATAATCTACAATTTCTTTGCTAATTCTTTCTCCAGGAGTTATTATTGGAATTCCTGGGGGATATGCCATTATCATTTCAGCACAAATTTTACCTTCACTTTCATCAAAAGGGATTACATTTGTTTCACTGTAGAAAGCTTCTCTTGGTATTAAAACTTGTTCTGGAACAGAAGGAATTCTAATAGATTTTATTACCTTAACATCTTTAGTGTTAAAAAATCTTAAACTAATATCTTTAAGTGCGTCAATTAATTTAGTAACACTTTCTTTAGAATCTCCTAAAGTAATTACCCCTAAAACATTATAGAAGTCTGAAAGTTCCATTTGAATATTATATTCATCAATTAAAATTCTTTCTAATTCGAATCCCGTGATTCCCATTTCTTTTATGGAAATACTCAATTTTGTAGGATCAAAGGCAAATACTCCTTCTGTTCCTACTATTTCTTCTCCAAAAGAAAAAACACCAGGGATTTTATTTAATTCTGATCTAGTAAAATTAGCAAGATCAATAGCCTTTGAAATAAGTTCTCTACCATTTGTAGCAATTTGCCTCCTAGCACAATCAAGTGATGCCATAAGAGGATATGAAGGAGAAGTTGTATGTAAAAGACTAAGTATTTGTTGAATTCTACTAGGACTAACTCTTTCTGAATTAACATGTAATAAAGACATTTGAGTCATAGCTCCAATTATCTTATGTGTGCTTTGACAACAAATATCAGCCCCTGCATCAACTGCTGAGATAGGTAAATCTTCATGAAAATGAAGATGAGGTCCATGGGCTTCATCTACTATTAATGGTAAATCGAAATCATGAACAATATCAGCTATTTTTTTAATATCAGTGGCAACTCCATAATAAGTCGGGTTAATAATTAAAACAGCTTTTGCGTCTGGATGTTGTTCTAACATTTTTTCAACAGTCTGGGGTTTAACTCCATGAGCTATTCCTAAATTATTATCTATTTCAGGATTCATATATACAGGAATTGCTCCAGATAGTATTATTCCAGCAGAAACAGATTTATGAACATTTCTAGGAACTAATATCTTTTCTCCTGATTTTACAACTGCAAGAATCATAGCTTGAATGGCCCCAGAAGTACCATTAACAGCAAAGAAACTATGGTCTACTCCATAGGCATCTGCAGCTAATTCTTGTGCTTGCTTTATATAACTTGTTGGATGGTGCAGCCCATCAACCATCTTAAAAATAGTGACGTCTATTTTTAAGAGATTTTTACCTATAAATTCTAGGAATTCTTTATCCATACCATTTCCTTGTTTGTGTCCAGGAACATGGAAAGGAGTAACATTTTTTTTTGCATAAACATCTTTTAAAACTGTGAATAATGGTGTTAAATTTTGGTCTAATTTAGCCATTCAAACCTCCTTAATATTTCATTTAATATTATACAACAAATAAAAAAAAGTTGTTATTTAAATTTATTTTTATGATATAATCAAACAAGGTATTGTATTTGACTTTTTTCATTAAGTCAATATTTTTTTTATTTTTTTAGTTAAAAAGTGAATAATGTTTAGAAAGGACAAAAATAATATGAAAAAGATATTACTTTTAATATCCAACGGTAGCGAAATTTTAGAAATAGCCCCCTTTATAGATGTATTTGGATGGTATAACGTTATTTTTAAAAAATATGGTGAAATAAAAGTAGTGACAGCTTCATTTACTGATAATTTGTCATCAAAAATTTCTTTTAGTGGAATGAAAATAATACCTGAAATAGATTTAAATAAAGAAAAAATAAATATTGAAGATTATTCTGCGATAGTTATACCTGGAGGTTTTGGAAAATACGGTTACTTCGATGATTTTTTAAGAGAAGAAGTAAGGGACCTTATTTTTAAATTTCTACAAAGGAAAAAATTAATTCTAGGAATTTGTACAGGAGCAATAGCGCTTGGAAGGTTAGGGATTTTAAATAACAAAAAAGCTACAACATATTTAAGTGAAAATAAAAGATATTTTAATCAATTAAATAAATATGGAGCTAATGGAGTTTTAGAAGAGATAGCTGAAGATAACAATATAATAACTTCCTCAAATCCTAAAAGTGCTATTAAGTTAGCTTTTTTACTTTTAGAAAAGCTAACTTAAATAGAAAATAGAAAAATAATAGAAAAAGAGATGGGTTATAAAATAAAGGATGAAATTTAAATAAATTTATGGTATTCTTAAAATATAAAATATAAATAGAGAGGTGAAATAATGAATATAGAAGAGGGAAAAGTAGTAACTTTAGAATTTAAAGTATATGATAATAAGAATAATGAATTACTAGAGGACACTAAAGAAGTAGGACCGTTTCTTTATATCCAAGGTTTTGGGAATTTTGTTTTAAAGGTAGAAGATTCTTTAGAAGGAAAAGGTGTAGGTTTTAAAAGCAAAATAGTTTTAACACCAGAAGAAGGTTATGGAGAAAGAGAAAAAGATCTAATAATTGAAATGGATAGAGAACAATTCCTAGATTTTGAAGACATTTATGAAGGACTTGATTTTATAGCTGATTTAGAAGATGGAGAAGAACAATCTTTTATAATAAAAGAAATTTTAGATGATAAAATTATAGCTGATGGAAATCATCCTTTTTCAGGAAGAGAAGTTAGATTTGAAGTTGAAGTGAAAGATGTGAGAGAACCTACAGAAAAGGAAGTAGAGGCAGGAGAGCCATTGTTTGAAGGCTTTTAATAAAAATTTAATATAAATGTGAGGAGAAAAAATGAAAGTAGCTTTAGGATGTGACCACGGTGGATATGAATTAAAGATAACTGTAAAAGAACATTTAGAAAAACAAGGGTATGAAGTATTAGATTTAGGGTGTGACTCTAAAGAATCAGTAGATTATCCTATTTATGGGAAAGCAGTTGGAGAAGCAGTTGTTGGGAAAAAAGCTGATTGTGGAATAGTTATTTGTGGTACTGGAATAGGAATTTCAATAGCAGCAAACAAAGTAAAAGGGGTAAGAGCTGGACTTTGTATGAATACAACAATGGCTAAACTTACAAGAGAACATAATAATGCAAATATTTTGGCTTTTGGAGCTAGAATTATAGGGGATGTTCTTGCATTGGAAATAGTAGATACATTTTTAAATACAGAGTTTCAAGGTGGAAGGCATTTAAGAAGAGTATCCATGATAGAAGATTAATTGAAAAATTTATGGAGGATTTTAAAATGGCAACTATATTTACAAAAATAATTAATAGAGAAATACCAGCAACAATAGTTTTTGAAAATGATAAGGTGTTGGCTTTTAAGGACATTAATCCACAAGCTCCAATACATATTTTAGTTGTTCCTAAAAAAGAAATACCAACAATAAATGATTTAAAAAAAGAAGATAGAGAATTAATTGGAGAAATATATTTAGCTATAGGGAAAATAGCCAAAGATTTAGGCATAGCTGAACAAGGGTATAGAGTTATAACTAATTGTAACGAATATGGTGGGCAAGAAGTATTCCACATTCATTTTCATCTGTTAGGCGGAAAGAAATTAGAAACAAAAATAGTATAAAAAATATTGACATATTTTAATTTTATTATATAATAGATTGAAATAGCAAATAAATCGCTTAGTTTTATTTATAATTGTTTAAAATTATAATTAAGAAGAAAGCGGGGGACCCATTCTAATCGGATTAATATCCGTAGCTAACCTCGTCTAAATATTGACAGGTAGATTTGGGATCCAATGGAAAAGTGGTAAACATCATTGGTTTTAAAATCAATGATGTTTTTTTATTGTTCAAATATTGAAAAATAGGGGTGATAATTAAAATTTTAGCCTTTAGGACTAAAGTTTAATAGCTAGGAGGAAAAACAGAAAATGAAAAAAAATGATTGTAATGGAAGAACTACCAAGGAAGTAAAAGAAACTAAATTTATACATGCTATGATACCATTGATATTTCTAGTAGGTTCTCTTTTTTATACCTTAAAGTTTACAGGGGCAGATCCTCATATACCTATAATGATGTCTGGGATGCTAGCTGCTTGTATTGCTATGTTCTCTTTAAAATATAATTGGGATGAAATATTAGAAGGAATATTAGAAACTATAAAGTCTTCAATGGAAGCAGCAATAATTCTATTGATTATTGGTATGGTTGTAGGAAGTTGGATTATTTCTGGTGTTGTACCAACAATGATTTTTTATGGTCTAAAGATAATGTCTCCTAGTATATTTTTACCAGCAACATTAATACTTTCTTTTATTGTAGCAATAGCAACAGGAAGTTCTTGGAGCACAGCTGCAACTATAGGAATTGCACTTATGGGAGTGGGAGCAGGATTGGGAATACCAGCTAAAATAACAGCAGGGGCAATAATTTCTGGAGCCTATATGGGTGATAAGTTGTCGCCTCTGTCAGATACAACAAATTTAGCTCCAGCTATGGCTGGTTCTAAATTGTTTGAACATATAAAGTATATGCTGTATACAACAATACCTAGTTTCATAATAACAATAATATTATTTATGATAATAGGAAATAAATATTCTAATTCTCAAATAAATACAGAGGTATTAAATTCGATTTTAGAAACATTAAATTCACAATTTGTTATTACTCCAGTTTTATTTATAGTGCCAATTATTACAATAGGATTAGTTATAAAAAAAATTCCTGCAATTCCTGGACTAGTATGCGGTAGCATAATAGGTGGTATAGCTGCAGTTCTTATTCAAGGAGTTAAATTAAAAGATTTCGTAACTTCTCTTCAAATTGGATACGTATCTAATTCAGGGAATAATGTTGTTGATTCTCTTTTAACGCGTGGTGGAATGAATAGCATGATGTGGACAGTATCTTTAATAATTTGTGCTTTATTCTTTGGAGGAGTAATGGAAAGGACTGGTATGCTTTCAGCAATAGCTAATAAAATATTAGAATTAGCAAATTCAACAGGAAGTCTTATTCTTGCAACACTGCTTACAGCTTTAGCTGCAAATGCCTTGGCCTCAGAACAATATTTATCAATTGTAATAACTGGAAGAATATTTAAAGATGCCTACAGAAAGAGAAATTTACATCCAGTAACTTTGTCTAGAGTTTTAGAAGATTCAGGGACAATGACATCACCTCTTATACCTTGGAATAGTTGTGGAGCTTATATGATAGCTACTTTGGGAATAGCTCCATGGGTGTATGTGCCCTATTGTTTTTTAAATTTAATAAATCCAGTAATTTCAGCAATTTATGGATATACAGGTTTAACAATAAAATATATAGATGAATCAAATATTAAAAAGAATAAACTAAAAAATATAATGGCAACAATTTTTAATTTTTCAAAATAAAGGAGGGACTATAAAGGTCCCTTTTTTTTATGGTAAAGACTTGATCAACTTGATGGATAGAAGAAATTGTGATATAATTAATCTTAGCAAAAAATAAAAAAGGGAGATAAAATAGGGGAGTTATGAAATTAAAAAATGAAAAAGATATTTTTTTTATGCTTATTATAGATAATGATGGAGATTATATTATTCCAGTTTCAAAAGAAAAAATTGAAATATCAGATTTTAGTGGATACGAAATTCAAAACGTAAATATGAAAAAATTAATTTCATTACTAAAAGAAACAAAAGAGGATGATTTTTTTATTAGTTGGGAAGAGGGGAAAAAAGAACTTTATTTTGAACAAGTTTCAGAAATATCAGATTATTTAAAAGAAATAGATAATTTTGTAGATGAGAATTTCAATAAAATTTTATGGGCAGATGAAGAAAATACACTGAGTTTGAAATTAGAAGAAATAGAGAAAGATGAAAGTAATTTAAATTCAAAAGTTATGTTAAATAATAAATATTTAAATTTTAAAATTCTAAATGAACATCTGGTTTTTAGAAAAGGAATAATTTATACGTTTCCAGAGTTATTTTTAGATACAAGTTTATTAACAGACTTAAATATAAAAATAAATAAAAGTGATATAGAAATATTTTTGTCTTTAGCAAATAATTATATTAATAATATTGAAATAAATTATTTAGATTATAAATTAGATGAAAAATTGGAATTAAAAGGAATTCCACAACTGGTTATTGATAAAATTTCCCAGGATAATAGTCTTTATTTAAAAATAAATATACTTTATTCTTCTATTTCAGATGATTTCATTAGAAAAAATAATTTAAATGAAGTAATTGTAATTAATAATTTAGAGAAAAAAATATCAAAATGTAAAGTTGATTTGGAAAAGACAAATGAATTTATAGATAAGATTTTAAAAACAATAACAAGACATCAAAAAAATCTAGGAGTAAAATATGGATATTTTCTAGATGAAGATAATTTATTGATAATACAGGAAAAATTAGCTAAAGAATTTGTAAAGAAGGATTTATTACAATTAGCAGGTAAATATAAAGTAGTGGGAACTGATAAATTAAAGAAATATAGTATTAAAGTTGTAAAACCTAGATTAGTTGGAAAATTAAAACATTCTATAGATTTTTTAGAAGGGGAATTGGAAATTGAAATAGGTGAAGAAAAATTTAGTATAGCAGATATAATATCTACTTTAAAAAAAGATTCCTATATTGTATTAGGGGATGGAACTAATGCAATAATAAATAAAAAATATATAGAAAAATTAGAAAAAGTTTTTAAAATAGATGAAAATAAAAAAGTGAAAATATCATTTTTCGATCTACCAATAGTGGATGAAATGATTAATGATAAAATCTTAAAAACAGAGATAAACAAAAGAAAAGATTTTTTTCTTGGAATAAATGATTTGGAAAACAAAAAAATAAGATTGCCAAAAATAAATGCAACTCTTAGAAAATATCAAGAATATGGATGCAAGTGGTTAGCCTATTTAGTTAAAAATAATTTAGGTGGATGTTTAGCAGATGATATGGGATTAGGAAAAACATTGCAGGCAATTGTTTTAATAAATAAGATTCATGGAAAAGCAAATAAAAAAACACTAGTTGTAATGCCTAAAAGTTTGGTTTATAATTGGGAAAGTGAGATAAAAAAATTCAGTTCTAATTTAAATACAGGAATATACTATGGAAGTAATAGAGATTTAGAAGAAATAATGAATACTGAAGTAATTTTAACAACCTACGGAACAGTTAGAAATGATATTGAAAAATTAAAAAAAATAAAATTTGATTTAGTAATTTTAGACGAATCTCAAAATATAAAAAATATTAATGCTCAAACTACTAAGGCAGTTATGCTTTTAAATTCAAGAAATAGAATAGCTCTATCAGGAACTCCTGTTGAAAATAATTTGGGGGAATTATATTCACTATTTAGGTTTTTAAATCCTTCTATGTTTGGTACAGCTGAAGAATTTAATAAATTTTATGCGGTTCCAATACATAGAGATAATGATAAAGATGCAATAAATGAGCTTAGAAAAAAAATATATCCTTTCATTTTAAGAAGAATAAAAAAAGAAGTATTGAAAGATTTACCAGATAAAATAGAAAAAGTAGTTTATATAGAAATGAATAAAAGCCAAAAAAAATATTATGAAGAAAGAAGATTATATTATTATAATATGGTTCATGAAAATATAAAAGTAAAAGGTTTTAATAGATCTCAATTTTATATTTTACAAGCTTTAAATGAGCTAAGACAAATTACAAGTTGCCCGGAAATAAAAAACGCATCTGTTATTTCAAGTAAAAAAATAGTGGTTATAGAAAATATAATAGAAGCAGTAAAAAATAATCATAAAGTTTTAGTCTTTGCTAATTATATTAATTCTATTGAAGGAATATGCAAAGAATTAGAGAAGAATAACATAAAACATTTATCAATGACAGGAGCGACAAAGGATAGACATATATTAGTTGATAAATTTCAAAGCGATAAAAAATATAAAGTTTTCGTAATGACTCTAAAAACAGGAGGAGTAGGGCTTAATTTAACAGCAGCAGATACTATATTTATTTATGATCCTTGGTGGAATAAAACTGTTGAGAATCAAGCTGTTGATAGAGCTTATAGACTAGGACAAGATAGAACAGTTTTTTCTTATAAAATGATTTTAAAAGATACAATAGAGGAAAAAATATTGAAATTACAAGAAACAAAAATTCAATTAGTCGAAAGCTTAATTTCAGATGAAGGTGCGGCAGTTAAAAATTTAGATGAAGAGGATATAGAGTTTATATTAGGCAGCTAGAAGGATAGGGGATTTTATGGGAATAAGTAGAACACAATTTAGAGAAGCAGTTAACAAATTTTATACAAAAAGCGATTTATATAAACTATTTAAAGTTTATTTTATAGATTTAATTGCAGAGGGATATATAGGATTGAATATGGGAATTTTTGAAGTTTCTTTAATAACTGAAGAAAGCAATAAATCTAAATTTTTAGAATTAATGGATCAAGTTTTTTTAAAAAAAGAAAATTTTTTAAATGCTTTTTTAAGTTTTCCTAAAGATGTTCAAGAAGTGTTTGAGAAAATAGCGTGGGATGGAAAATATATTATAAAAGAAAGAGATTTATATTTTAAAAAAGGTAGAGAATTTTCAAATGATGTACAATTAAAAGATAAATATAGATTTTTTAAATATGGGTATGGTGTAAAAAAAGAGGAGTATTTATATTTAGATAATGACATAGTAAGATGGTACAGAGAATTTTTACCTAGAATAAAAGAATGCTATATTTATCCTTCTGAAAAATATAAAGATTTAACTATGGATAGTAATGAAAAAATTATTTTAGAAGACATTGTAAACTATTTCAAATTTTTTGTAGATGGTAAAATTGAACTTTCTTCAAGTGGAAAGATTTTAAAATCTTCTAAAAGTAGTATGTGTAAATATTGTAATATAAAAGAATATTATCAAGATGAGAAGGATTTAAGTTTTTTAAAAACAGAGACAATAGCTCTATTTTTCTTTTTATTAAAAGAGGAATATTTAAATGTTTCTTATTTGAAAGCAAGTAACATAAAAAATATAGTTAATGACTTTTTAGATGGTAAAATTATAAAAGATAAAAATTCTGTTTATATTAGACTGTATTTAAACTATTTAAAAGGTGTTAATAAAATATTAAAAAATAATAATGAGATAAAAAGAGGAATAACAACTATAAAAGAGGCATTAATGGAAATGCCAGACAACAAAATAGTAAATGTGGATAATATAATAAATTATATTATTTATAACGATAAATTTATAGAAGTTTTAGATGTGAAATCAGTCTATGACAATATATATATAAATGAGGCTAACTATGAAAGAACTAAAATAACATCTTATTTTAATTATAAAAATTATATAATAGAGCCATTTATAAAATCAGTTTTATTTATACTTAGTTCTTTAGGGGTCATAGAAATTTTTTATACTCTTCCTTCTAATAAGAATTCTTTGTATTTGAAACACGGATATTTGTCTAAATTTGAAGGAATTAAAGCAATTAGATTTACTGAACTAGGAAGATATATTTTTGGTAGAGTTGATACTTATGCTTTTAAAGAAGAAGAAGAAGGGATAGCTGTTTTAGAAGAGGATAGATTGATAATCACTTTAATAGGAGACTCTCCTATTAAAATATTATTTTTAGAAAGTATAGGAACTAAGATTTCATCAAATAAATATAAAATATCAGAAAATAGTTTTTTGAAAAAAATAAAAATGAAAGATCAATATTATGATAAAGTTAATGAGTTTAAGGAAAAAATATCTTCAGATTTATCAGAAATATGGAGTGAATTTTTTAAGAAATTGGAAAAGAGAGTAAATGGAATTGAAGTTATAGATTACTATAAAGTTTTAAAATTAAAAGATGATAAGGAATTAATAAATTTCATTGTAAAAAATAAAGAAATTGGGAAGTTAATACTAAAAGCTGAAGATTTTCATATTTTAATAAAGAAAGAAAATATAGAAAAATTTTCTGAAATTTTAAAAGAGAATGGGTATTATTTTGAAGATATGTAACAGTGTATAGTTATAAATCAAAGGAGGATGCTGTAATGGAAAATAATTTTGTTCATTTACATTTACATACAGAGTATAGTCTTCTTGATGGAGTTGGAAAAATTTCAGAATATATAGAAAAAGCAAAATCTTTAAAAATGAGAAGTATTGGAATAACTGATCATGGAAATATGTTTGGCGCAATGGAAATGTATAAAAAAGCAATAGAAAATGGAATTAAACCTATTATAGGTATTGAAGCTTATTTATCTGAAAATAATATGGAAGAAAAAGAAGGCAGAAATTTTCATATTGTATTGTTAGCCAAAAATAATGAGGGATATAAAAATCTAATAAAAATAAGTTCAGAAGCATATATTAGAGGGTTTTATTATAGGCCAAGAGTTGATAAAGAATTTTTAAAGGATCATAATGAAGGTGTTATTTGTCTTTCTGCCTGTATGCAGGGAGAAATTTCTAGAAGAATATTAGATGAAGAACCTTTAGAAAAGATAAAACAAACAATTGAAGAATATATTGAAATTTTTGGAAAAGAAGATTTTTATATTGAAATTCAAAATAATGGTTTTGAAATTCAAAATGAACTAAATAAAAAATTATTTAATTTATCAAATGAATTTGGATTAAAATGTGTAGGAACAAATGACACTCACTATGTTAACAAGGGAGATCATATTTTACAAGATGTGATGCTTTGTATACAAACAGGTTCTAAAGTAAATGACATAAAAAGAATGAAAATAGAAACAGAGGAACTTTATTTAAAAACTAGAGAAGAAATGATAGAAGCCTTAGGGAAAGAGTATATTGAGGCTATTAATAATACCAATGAAATTGCAGAAAAATGTAATGTTCAAATTGAATTTGGAAAGTTTAAGTTTCCTTACTATGTAATACCTGAAGGGGAATTAAATATTGAATCTTATTTAAGGACTTTAATTTATAAGGGGCTAGAAAAAAGATATCCTTTAGGCTTTAATCAAGAAATAATAGAAAGAATTGAATATGAAATTTCAGTTATAAATAAAATGGGATATGCTGGATATTTTGTAGTTGTTTGGGATTTTATAAGTTTTGCAAAAAATAAAGGAATTCCAATTGGCCCAGGGAGAGGTTCTGCAGCAGGTAGTTTAGTTGCTTATGCCCTAGGAATAACTGAATTAGATCCATTGAAATATAATTTAATTTTTGAAAGATTTTTAAATCCAGAGAGAATTTCAATGCCAGATATAGATATAGATATTTGTCAAGAGAGAAGAGCAGAATTAATTGAATATGTAATAAATAAATATGGAAATGATAAAGTAGCTCAAATTATAACTTTTGGAACTTTAAAAGCCAGAGCAGCAATAAGAGATGTGGGAAGAGTTCTAAATATACAGTTATCTAAAATAGATAAAGTTGCTAAGTTAATTCCAGCTAATTATTCTATAAAAGATGCTTTAAAGAATATAAAAGAATTAAATGATATTTATAATTCAGATGAAGAAATAAAAACAGTTTTGAAATTATCAGGAAGATTAGAAAATAAAGTAAGACATACTTCTATTCATGCAGCAGGTATAGTTATAACAAAGGATCCTTTAAATGAAACTGTTCCACTTTATTTAGATAAGGAGTCAACAGTTTCAACCCAGTATCAAATGAAAGAATTAGAAGAATTGGGATTACTAAAGATGGATTTTTTAGGTCTGAAAAATCTAACGAATATTCAAAGAACAATTGATTACATAGAAAATGATTTAAATCAAAAATTAGAATTAAAAGATATTCCTTTAAATGATGAAAAAGTTTATAAAATATTTTCTCAAGGGGATACTTTAGGGGTATTTCAATGTGAATCAAAGGGTATAAGAAGAATTTTAAGAAAATTAAAACCAAATAGATTTGAAGATATAATAGCTTTACTAGCTCTTTATAGACCAGGACCTTTAGGGTCAGGGATGGCAGATAATTTTATTAATTGTAAAAATGGAATAGAAGAAATAAAATATCCCCATGATTCTCTAAAGGAGACACTAAAAGAAACTTATGGAGTAATACTTTATCAAGAACAAGTTATGAAAATAGCAAATATAATGGCAAATTATTCTTTAGGAGAAGCAGATCTTCTAAGAAGAGCTATGGGTAAAAAAAATATTTATATAATGGAAGAAAATAAAGAAAAATTTATAGAGAGATCTATAAAAAATGGGTACACAGAGAGAAAAGCAACTGAAATATTTCAATTAATAGATAAGTTTGCAGGGTATGGATTTAATAAATCTCATTCAGCTGCCTATGCTTTGATTGCCTATTGGACAGCTTATTTAAAAGCAAATTATCCTAAATACTATTTTGCAGCAATAATGACTTCAGGAATGAATGATATAGAAAATATTGCAATTTATATAGAAGATGCAAGAAAGCATAGTATTAAAGTTAAATTTCCAAATGTAAATAAAGCAGCATCTAAATTTTTAGTTGATAAAGACGGAGTAATATTTGCCCTTTCAGCTATTAAAAATTTAGGAATAAAAGTTTCTGAGGGAATTAGGGAAGAAGTTGAAGAAAATGGATATTTTAAAACATTTGATGAATTTATTTTTAGAACAAAAAAATATGGGATTAATAAAAAAGGACTAGAAGCTCTTGTTTATTCTGGGGCCTTAGATGATGTAGAAGGAAATAGAAAAGCTAAAATAGAATCAATTTCAAAGGGAATAGATTATGCAAATAAAAGATTAAAAGAGGATGAAATTCAACAAATGAATTTATTTGGAGAAGCAAAATCAACTATAACAAGTTTTTCAATGACTAAAGTTGAAGATTTTAAATTAGAAGATAAGTTAGAAAAAGAAAAGGAATTTTTAGGTTTTTATTTAAGTGCCCATCCTTTAGATATATATAAAAATATGCTATTAGCTTATAGATTCAATAGTATAGAACATATAAAAGATTTAGAAGAAAACACCTTTGTGGAAACAGTTGGGATTTTACACAATATAAAAAAAGTAATAACAAAAAGAAGCGGTGAAATAATGGGTATATTTGAAATAGAAGACTATACAGATAGTGTTCAGGGAATAATTTTTCCTAAAAATTTTAAAAAATATTCCTTAGACTTTATAGAGGGAAAAACTGTCTTAATCTCAGGGAATATTAAATTAGATTACTTTAATGGAAATGAAACAAAAAAAATTATAGTAAAAAATTTAATGGATGTAAATAAATTAAGTTTTTTAAATGGGAAAAAAGTCTATTTGTTATTAAAGGTAAATGAAAAGCACAAATTTTTTAAATTAAAAGAAATTCTAATGAGATATAGAGGAGAAACAAGTGTTTTTTTTGCTATGAAAGAAGGCAATAAAAAAGTAATAAAAAACTCTAATATAAAGATATTTCCTTCGTTAAATTGTATAAATGAGGTTGTAAATTTATTGGGAAAAGATAGTTTAGTGATAAAATAACTGATGTAATTTTATCTTGCTACATTTTTCTGTTTGTGATAAAATTAGAGAAAAGATATAGGAGGAGCAAGTGGAAAAAGAAGAAATAATGATAGATGAGCTAATAAAAATATTAGCAGAAAAGAATTTATCTGAAATAAATTATGAGTCTAAAGAATTAAAGATAAAAATGAAAAAAGATTTAGTCCAAAATTTAGAAGAGGACATAGTGTTAGAAGAAATTAAAGAAGAAGAGCAAGTTTTTGATTATATTAAATCTACTAATATTGGGAGATTTTATTTTTTTGATAAAAATGGTTCTTCTTTGCTAAATATAGGAGATGAAATTAAAGTTGGGCAAACTATAGGCTATATATCAACAGTTGGGATAAAAACTCCTGTAAAATCTGACAAGAACGGTGTATTAGAAGAAATTTTATTAAAAAATGGTGATACAACTGACTACGGGAAATCATTAATTAAAATAAAATAGTTTGTAAAAGATTATTGTAGAAATTGGAGGTTGAAATTGAAGAAAATACTTATTGCAAATAGAGGAGAAATAGCTATTAGAATAATAAGAGCAGCTAAAGAGTTGGATATAAAAACAGTTGCAGTTTATTCAGAGGCAGATAAAGATAGTTTGCATGTTCAAATGGCAGACGAAGCTGTATGTATAGGGGGAGCTTCAGCAACAGAGTCATATTTAAAAATTCCTAATATAATTGCTGCAGCTGAAATAACAGAAGCAGACGCTATTCACCCAGGTTATGGATTTTTAGCTGAGAATGCAAGATTTGCTAAAATTTGTAGAATACACAATTTAATTTATATAGGTCCAAATCATGAATGTATAAAAAACATGGGAGATAAAGCAACAGCTAGAGAAAAGGCTATTGAAAATAATGTCCCTGTTACAAATGGAACTGGGATAATAAAAAATGTAGAAGTAGCTAAAAAAGAAATAGCAGAAAGAATAGGATATCCAGTTATGATTAAAGCCACTGCTGGTGGTGGTGGAAAAGGTATGAGAATAGCTAGAAATGATAAAGAATTGGAAAAAAATATGGTTGCAGCTCAAAATGAGGCAGAAGCAGCTTTTAATAATCCAGATGTTTTTGTTGAAAAGTATGTTGAAAATCCAAAACACGTGGAGATTCAAATTATAGGAGATAAACATGGAAATGTTATACATTTAGGAGAAAGAAATTGTTCTATTCAAAGAAAAAATCAAAAACTTATAGAAGAATCTCCATCATTTGGATTACCAGAAAAAATAAGACAAGAAATGGGTGAGGCAGCAGTAAGACTAGCTAAAGCAATTAAGTATGATTCTGCAGGAACTTTTGAATTTTTATTAGATGAGAATAATGATTTTTATTTTATGGAAATGAATACAAGAATCCAAGTTGAGCATACAGTAACTGAAGCAGTAACTGGTTTAGATATAATTAAGCTACAAATATTATTAGCTGAAGGGGATATTTTAAAAATGTCACAAGAGGATATTGTTCCCTATGGGCACGCTATTGAGTGCAGAATTAATGCAGAAGATACAGAGCACGGATTTTTACCATGTCCTGGTAAAATAACTAAATATATAGTTCCAGGTGGAATTGGAGTGAGAATAGATTCTCATACATATCAAGGGTATGAAATATCTCCCTATTATGATTCTATGATAGGTAAGGTTATAGCTTTTGGTATGGATAGAGAGGAAGCTATAGCTAGAATGAAGAGAGCTTTAAATGAATTTATAATAGAAGGTGTGGAAACAACAATACCTTTCCATCTAAAAGTTCTAGAAAATGAAAATTATAAAAAAGGAAATGTAACAACTGCTTTCATTGAAAAGGAATTTGGGTTATAATAGTATTATATTAATTTAAATTTACAGAAGGAGGTTTATTATTATGGGCAACTTAGGAAATATAAAAATAGCAGATGATGTGGTTAGAACTATTGCAGCTAAAGCTGCTGAGGATGTTGATGGAGTCTATAAATTAGCAGGAGGAGTAGCTGGAGAAGTTAGCAAAATGTTAGGGAAGAAAAGAACAACAACAGGAGTAAAGGTTGAAGTTGGAGAAAAAGAATGTAGCATAGATGCTTATATAATAGTAAAATATGGATATCATATTTCTGATGTTGCTAAAAATGTTCAAGAGGCAGTATTAAAAGCTGTATCTGAATTAACAGCTTTAACAGTAGTTGAAGTGAATGTATTTATTCAAGATATAAAGATAGAAGAAATTGTTGAGATTCCAGAAGAAAATGCATAAAAAGGGGATGTGATTTTATGTTTAAAAAATTTTTATTTTTTATAGCTTGGGTAGGGATGCTTGTATTAGCTTCTTTAGGCATAGTTTATGTTTTTATTCCTAAGTATTTAATTACTTTTCAAGATGATATATTTTCAAGAAATATGTTTATTTTAGCGGCTTCAGTAACATATATATTCATAATTATTATAAAATTTATTTCTTTATTTAAAAAAGAAGAGGGGTATATAATAAAAAGTGAGTTAGGAACTGTTAACATTTCTTTAGATTCTATAAAGGGCGTTATAAAGGAAATACTATCAGCTGATAAAGAAATAAAAAATACAAAGATTGTATGTGGAAAAAAAAGAAAAAAGCATTATATATTAATTAATTTGGATATGATAACAAATAGGAGTATAGCTGAAAAAAGTGAAGAATTACAAAGAAAAATAAAATCAGAAATACAAGATAAATTGGAATTAGATATAGAGACAATAGAAATTAAAATAAAAAAAGTTTCATTAAAGGTAAAAGAGAATTAAGTAAGAGGTGAGGCTGTATGTTAGATGATTTTATTATCTTAATAATGGAAAATAAAAGAAAAGCTTTAGGAGCTGTTATTGGTTTTGTTATAGCTATTTTAGTTCTTGTTTTTGGATTTTTTTCCACAATCTTTATTATATTCCTAACAGGTTTAGGCTATATAGTAAGTGATAATGAAGAAATTAGAAATTGTTTCAGTAATATATTAGAAAGATTTAAGAAATAAAAGGGGAAGAGATGAGCAGAAGAGCAGCAAGGGAAGAGTTATTTAAGATTATATTTGAAGCGGAAATTAAAGAGGAATCATTAGTTGATATTTATTCTAATTATCTTACAAGAGAAGAAGGAAAAAAAATTAATGAAAAAGAAAGAGAGTTTATTGAAAAAAATGTTAAAGGAATAGAAGAATATAATGAAGAAATTTTAAATGAACTATCTTTAAAAATGGAAGGTTGGAGTTATGATAGAATAGGAGTTGTTGAAAGAGCTCTTCTTAAATCAGCAGTTTATGAATTAATGTTTGAAAAAACCCCAAAAGAAATAGTTATTAATGAAATTATAGAATTAGCTAAGAAATATGGAGATGCTAAGTCATATGAATTTTTAAATGGAGTTTTAGCTAAGATTTTATAGGATTAAAATCTCTAGTAAATAATTACTGGAGATTTTTTTAATATACTTTTTAATTAAAAGTATATTAAAATAGTGATTTTTTTTAGAAAATATAGTAGAATATATTTATATGATTAAATAGTGAGGAAATACATGGAAATTATACTGAGAAACATAGAAAATATAGGAATGACAGGTATTATTATTTCATTTAGTGCTTTTTTAATAGGAATAAAATTTCCAGATTGGGATTTTAAACTTAAATTAAGACATAGAAATATTCTAACTCACAGCCCTATAATTATATTTTTTTTTCTAAGTCTTTATAAGAATGAAGGAAGCTATTTATTTAGAATGTTTATCATAGGATTTTCCTGTGCAGTTGGAGTTCACTTGATTTTTGATTTTTTTCCAAGGGGATGGGCAAGGGGAGCTTTGCTACATGTACCTATTATAGATAAAGAATTAAGGAAAAATACATCTAAAACTTTAATGTTTATTTCTATAATGATATGTATCTATATTGTTATAAAATTAAGTTCTTCAATAGAAGAATATGTTTATTTATTAATATTATCTTTAATATATATATTGAAAAGTACAAAAAAAGAAGCTAAATTATTTAGGCCGCTTATTTTATTTTTGGTGATATTTTTATTTTTTGGTAATTTGAAATATGAAAAGTTTAATAAAAAGATTTATAGAAATATAAATTCGAAATTAAAGGATTCTAATTTCATTAATAGGTTAAGTTATAAAATAAAATAATATTTTATAAATATAAATTGAAAGGAGAAACAATGAAGGATATTAATCTTTTATCAACAAAAGCAAAAGCAATAAGACAAGACATTATTAAAATGATCACAAAAGCAAATTCTGGACATCCAGGAGGGTCATTGTCAGCAACTGACATCTTAACTACATTATATTTCCACGAAATGAATGTTGATCCTAAAAACCCAAAAATGGAGGGAAGAGACAGATTTGTATTATCTAAAGGTCACGCTGCTCCAGCATTATACGCTGTACTTGCAGAAAAAGGTTATTTTGATAAAGAAATCCTTATGACATTGAGACGATATGGTTCTATATTACAAGGTCATCCAGATATGAAAAAAGTTCCAGGAGTTGAAATTTCAACTGGGTCATTGGGGCAAGGTCTTTCTGTTGCGAATGGAATGGCATTAAATGGAAAGATATTTAAAGATGATTATAGAGTATATGTTGTTATGGGAGACGGAGAACAACAAGAAGGTCAAATTTGGGAAGCTGCAATGACAGCAGCACATTACAAACTTGACAATATATGTGCTTTTGTAGATAGTAATAATCTTCAAATTGATGGGAATGTAGACAAAGTAATGGGAGTAGAACCTTTAACTGATAAATGGAGAGCTTTTGGATGGCATGTTATAGAAATAAATGGACATGATTTTGATGAAATAATATGTGCTTTAGATGAAGCTAAAACAGTTAAAAATAAACCAACTGTTGTAATTGCTAGAACAACTAAAGGTAAGGGAGTTTCATTTATGGAAAACGTATGTGGATTCCATGGAAAAGCACCTACAAAAGAGCAAGAAGTGCAAGCTTTAGAAGAACTAAACAAATAAGGGGGATAACAATGGTAAAAAAGGCGACAAGAGAAGCTTATGGAGAAGCTTTAGCCGAATTAGGAAAAATAAATAAAGATGTAGTAGTATTAGATGCAGATTTATCTGGGTCAACAAAAACTAGTATATTTAAAAAGTCTTTCCCAGAAAGACATATAAATGTTGGAATTGCAGAAGCAGATTTAATAGGAACTTCAGCAGGATTTGCAACATGTGGAAAAGTTGTTTTTGCATCAACATTTGCAGTGTTTGAAGCAGGAAGAGCTTTTGAACAAATTAGAAATACAGTAGCATATCCTAAATTAAATGTTAAAATTGCACCAACTCATGCAGGAATTTCAGTTGGAGAAGATGGTGGGTCACATCAATCTATAGAAGATATTGCTTTAATGAGAGTTATACCTGGAATGGTAGTACTATGTCCAGCAGATGCAGTTGAAACAAAAAAAATGGTGTATGCAGCAGCAGAATATGAAGGTCCTGTTTATATAAGAATGGGAAGATTAGGGGTTCCAGTTTTATTTGATGAAAATTATGATTTTCAAATAGGAATAGCTAACACAATAAAAGAAGGAACAGATGTAACAATAGTAGCTACAGGTCTTATGGTAGCTGAAGCTTTAGAAGCAGCAGAAGTATTAAAAGCTGAAGGAATTTCAGTAAGAGTTATAAACTCTGGAACTATAAAACCTTTAGATGGTGAAACAATATTAAAAGCAGCAAAAGAAACTAAATTTATAGTTACTGCAGAGGAACATTCTGTCATTGGTGGATTAGGTTCAGCTGTTTCAGAATTTTTATCAGAAGTACATCCAACAAAAATAAAAAAAGTTGGAATTTATGATAGATTTGGACAAAGTGGAACAGGGGCAGAATTATTAGAAAAATATGAGTTAACTTCTAAAAAATTAGTTTCTGTAATAAAAGAAAATCTATAAGTAATTACATTAAATAGAGGCAAATTTTATTTTGCCTCTATTTAATAATATTGAATGGAAGGAAGAAATTATGTTTAAAAAATTAGAACAAGTACATAAAAAATCAAAGGTTTATACAGATATAAAAAAAAGTTTTTTTAGCATTATTTTAGTTTCTATTCTTTTTAATTTTTTTATTTCAGGAATACTAAACTCAAATTATCAGTTAAATAAATTAAAGAATATTAATTTTGTTTCAGCTGAACTTCAAAATAATATTTCCACAAAGGAAAAGGGAGATATTGAAAAATATTTACTTAATATCCCAGAAATAAAAAAAGTTATTTATATGGATAGTTATATAGCTTTTAAAAATTTAGAGAGTGACTTAGGAATTGTAATTCCTAGAGGTGAAAATCCACTTCCAGACTCAATGAGAATATATTTTAATAATAATTCTTCTCTAGAAAAGATACAAAATATTTTAGATGAAGATAAAAGAATAAAGGAATATTTTATCAATGGAAGTTATTCAGAAGAAATAAATTCTTTATCAAAAATCTATAAATTAATGGAAAATATATTTATTACAGGAAGCTTATTTTTATTAATAACATTATATTTTATAGTATCTTTACAAATTCAAAGTGATTATTTAGCAATGATAATAAATGGTAAAAACGGTTCAAGAATAAAAATAAGAGCAAAAAATATAAATGTATTACAGTTTACTTTAGGGATTTTAGTTGGAACAGCAATTTATTTTAACTTATATTTTATTTTAAGGCAGTATATATTAAATTTAAATAATAATATTAACATTTTAAGTTTATTTCAAGTTCTTTATATTCAAAGCTTTTTAGTGCTTATTTTAATAATAATTGTTTGGAAATTTCCAGTGAAGAAGAGTGAAATTTTATGAGAATAGTATTACTTTATTTTTTAGTTTCAATATTATCATTTGGAAATTCAAATGTTAATCAAATGAAAGAAAAAATAAAAAAGTTAAACAATGAAATTAAAGTTAAGCATGAAAGAATTGAAGTTATAGATAACACTAAAAAAACAGTTTCTGAGCAAATTAAAGAAATAAAAAAAGAAATTTCTGGAATTTTGAAAGAGAGAAATGAAATTGAATTAGAAATCAAATCAATTATGAAAAACATTGATTATGGAGAAAGAAATCTAAAATTTTCTTCCAATGAACTTCAAAGAAAAAAATCAGAATTTGATGCTAAGATAATAGCATGGAATAGAAGAAAAGAATCTAAATTATCCTTTGAAGAAGAAGGAATATTAAAAAGGCAATTTTCTAAAATACTATATAATGATTTAAATAGAATGACAAAAATAAAAGATGTAACTCATGATATAAAAGAAGTTAAACATAACATAGAAAAGGAAAAAATTAAACTCGCAAGATTAAAAAATTCTTTAAATTTAAAAAAAAATCAAATTTCAAAGAAACAATACCAAAAAAATAAATTAATAAAAAAATTAGAACAAGAAAAGAAATCTCATATTAATAAAATTTCAACACTAGAGAAACAGAAAAAAAGAATAGAAAAAGAAATAGAAAATATAATTAATTCTAGAATGAAAAATGTTGGAACAGTTAAGTATTCAACAGCTGTTTCTAAATTAGGAAGAGCAGTATATCCTCTTACAAAGGGAAAGGTTATTATGAACTTTAACGATCCTAAAACAAAATCTATTTCAAGCAATGGAATAGAAATGAGAGGGAAATTAGGAAATATTGTAAGGGCGTCCTTTAAAGGAAAGATAATTTATTCTGGTAAAATTCAAGGATTAGGAAAAGTAATAATGATTGACTATGGTTATAATACTATAGGTGTCTATGGAAATCTAATATCTTCTAAAGTAGTCCAAAATCAAAAGGTTGTTCAAGGTGAAGGAATAGGTATATTAGGTTATTCAATTAATAAAGTGCCAAATTTATATTATGAAGTTAGAATGAATTTAAAACCTATAAATCCTATGAATTTTTTAAAATAAGGGGTTAGTATGAAAAAAAAATGTATAATATTCTATAATAAGGATAAAAGTAAAGCTATAGAAGCATACAAACAAATAACAAATTTTTTAAAAAAAAATAAGGTTTTGATTTTATCTTCAGAAAAAATCCTAGAGGCTGACTTTGCAATAGTTATAGGGGGAGATGGAACTTTGCTTAGAGCTGCTAAGGAAATAATAAAAAAAGATTTAGTAACAATAGCAATAAATGCTGGAAGTTTGGGATTTTTAACAGAAACAAAATTAGAAGAAGCTATTGGTGCTTGCCAAAGTTTTTTAAATGGGAACTGTAAAGTTGAAAAAAGAGGGATTTTAGAAATAAAAATAAATTCAGAAAAATTTTATGCATTAAATGAAGTTGTTTTTTCAAATGGTGGAATGGGAAAAAGATTAACATCTTTAGATTTATTCTGTGATATAGATAAAATTAACAGATATAAAGGAGATGGAGTGATAATAGCAACTCCTACAGGGTCAACAGCCTACTCTCTTTCAGCAGGGGGACCAATACTGTCCCATTATCTAGAAGCTATCTTAATAACTCCTATAGCTCCTCACAATCTAAGTAGTAGACCAATTGTAATAGATTCTAAAAGAAAAATTAGAGTAGAGCATGTTAAAGGATACGATAGATGCTTTATAATTGTAGATGGAGAAATGATTAGGCAAATAGAAGAGGAAGATAAAATTGAAATTGAGTATTCAAAAAAAACATTAAATTTATTTATTCATGAAAATAGAAATTATTATTCTGTTTTAAAGGAAAAATTAAGGTGGGGCGATAATTTATGTTAAAAGAACTTTTAATAGAAAATTTAGCTATAATAGAAAAATTAGATATTGAAATAGGTAGGGGATTAATTGCTTTAACAGGTGAAACAGGAGCAGGAAAATCAATTATATTAAGTGGTGTAAACCTATTACTAGGAGAAAAAACTAAAGTGGATATATTGGGAACTGAAGATAAACCTTTAGTTGCTCAAGGAATTTTTAGTATTAATGAAAATCAAAAAAAAGAACTGTTAGATTTAGGAATAGAGGTAGAAGACCAAGAAATAATTATAAGAAGAATTATAGAAAAAACAGGAAGAACAAAGGTTTTTGTAAATGGAGTTAGAATTTCTTTAGGATCTTTAAAAGAAATTATGAGAACACTAGTTGATATAGTGGGTCAACACTCACATCAAATGCTTTTAAATAAAGAAAATCATATTAAATTAATAGATAAATTTTCAGAAGAGGAAGCAATTAAAATTAGGAAAGAATTAGAAAATAATTTTAGTTTATATAATGAGGTTAATAAAAAAATTAAATATATTGAAGATAGTAAAAAAGATTTAGCTGAAAGAAAAGAATTTTATGAATTTCAATTACAAGAGATAAATAATGCAGAGCTGACTTTAGGAGAAGATGAAGAACTTCAAGTGGAGTATAAAAGGCTTTTTAATGCTGGAAAGATTAAAGAAAAATTAATGAACTCAGAATTGGGATTAAAAAATGAAGAAATAAATGCTCTAAGTATAATACATACTTGTAAAAAAAATCTAGAAATAATATCTAGCTATGGAAAAGAATTTGAAGATATTTACGAACAAATAGAGAGAATTTATTATGAATTAGATGATTGCGTTAGTTCTATAGAAAATCTAAATAGCGAAATAGATATTGATGAATCTAGGCTTTCAGAAGTAATTGAAAGATTGGATTTACTAAAGAGATTAAAGGATAAATATGGAAAAACAGTTGAAGATGTTTTAAATTTTAAAAATGATATTGAAAAAAAATTAAATAAGTTAGATGAAAATGAATTTAAAGTTTCTAATTTAATAAACAAAAGATGTGAGTATAAAGAAAAATATTGGGTTTATGCAAAACATCTTAGAGAACTTAGAGAAAAATATATAAAAATAATAGAAAAAGAATTAATAAAAGAGCTGGAATTTTTAAATATGAAAAATGTAAATGTAAAAATAAAATTAGAACCTAAAGAAGTAATGTCTAAAAATGGTTCAGACAGTGTTGAGATATTTATTTCAACAAATATTGGACAAGAATTAAAACCTCTCCAAAAAATAGCTTCAGGGGGAGAAGTAAGTAGAATAATGTTAGCTTTAAAAGTTATTTTTTCAAGGGTGGATAATATTCCTATTTTAATATTTGATGAAATTGATACAGGAGTAGGAGGAGAAACAGTTAGAAAAATAGCTGAAAAATTAGAGCAAATAGGTGAAAATGTCCAAGTTTTATGTATAACCCATTCTCCAGTAATAGCTTCAAAAGCAAGGGAACAATTTTATATAGAGAAAAAAATATACAATGAAAAAACTGTGGCAGTTGTAAGAAAATTAGCAGAAGAAGAAAGAGTGTTAGAGATTTCAAGAATGCTAGCAGGAGAAAATATAACTGAGGCAGTATCAGAGCATGCAAAGGAATTACTTTATAAATAGGAGTTAAGATGAACTTAAGTAATGAATTTTTTTATAAATTAGAAAATGAAGAAATTGTATCTAAAATAAGTATAGAATTTTATAAAAAGGATATACTAGATTTTGAGGAATATTTAAATGGAAAAGATTTTTTAGAAGTAACAGAAGAAGATATAATGATTTATTTGAAACATTTAAAATCAAAGTATGCTGAAAATTCAATAATTAGAAAAATAACATCATTAAAATCAATGTACAAGTATTTTGTAAAAAAAGATTATATAGGAAATTCCCCAATTGAAAAAATCAGTACAACTAGAAAACATATCAAAATTGGAAAAAAAATAAAAGGATATGAGATTAAGGCAATATTAGATGTTTGTGGAGAAAGTAGAAAAGAAAAAAGAGATAGCTTGATTATTAAACTTTTATCAGAAACAGGATTAAAAATCTCTGAAGTCTTAAATTTAGAAGCTATAAGATTAAAGAAAAATAATTATAAAAGTTTTATAATTAATAGAGGGAATGAGTATATCATTATAGAAATATCCATAGATCTTTCCCATGAGTTAAAGGAATATGTAGAAAAATTAGAAATAGAATTGGATTCTCATGTGGATAAAATTTTTTATGACATAACAAATCAAAATTTTAAAGATAGATTTATAAGATATGGGAAAAAAGCTAATTTAGAAAGGGAAGTTTTACCTAGCATGATAAGAAATAAATGCATTTCTGAAAGAAAGAAAGAAATGTTAAATTTAATAAAGGAAAATAGATTAGACGAAATAAGAAAAGAGTATTTAAAAATAGGAATAGGAGATGAAAATTAATGAAAGCAGGATTTATTGCGGTTGTAGGAAGACCTAACGTAGGGAAATCAACCCTTATAAATAAATTAGTTGATGAAAAAGTAGCAATAGTTTCAAATAAAGCAGGAACAACAAGAGAAAATATAAAAGGAATAGTAAATGTAAAGGGGAATCAGTATATATTTATAGATACTCCTGGGATACATAAACCGAAACATTTATTAGGAGAATACATGACAAATAGTGCAATTAGAATACTTAAAGATGTTGATGCTATTTTAATGATGCTAGATGGAACTCAAGAAATAAGTACAGGGGATCAATTTGTTATGGAAAGAGTTTTATCAGCTAAAAAAACTCCTAGAATTTTAGTTATTAATAAAATTGATAAATTGAATGATGAAGAGCTAGAAAATAAAAGAGAAGAAGTAAAAGAAAAATTAGGAAAATTTGATGGTATTGTTGAAATAGCAGGAGAATATGGAATTGGTGTTCCTCAATTGTTAGATAGATTAGAAATGTTTTTAGATGAAGATGTTCAATATTATCCAGAAGACATGTATACTGATATGCCAATTTATAGGATAATGACAGAAATAGTAAGAGAAAAAATACTTGTAAAAACTAGAGATGAAATTCCTCATTCAGTTGCAATAGAAATAATAAATGTTGAAAAAAGAGATGAAGGTAAAGATAAATTTAACGTGAATATTTATGTTGAAAGAGATTCTCAAAAGGGTATTATAATAGGAAAAGGCGGTAAAATGCTAAAAGAAATAGGGACAGAAGCAAGAAAAGAAATGGAAAAGTTATTAGATAGACCAATATATTTAGAACTTTGGGTAAAAGTTAAAAGTGATTGGAGAAAGAAAAAACCTTTCTTAAAAGAATTAGGTTATTTTGACGAAAAATAAAAATATGAAAATAAAAAAGAAAGAACTTCTCACTTTTGTGGAGTTCTTTCTTTTTTATTTATTAAAGTTTAGGGTAGGAAATCTTCAAAACATCACCAGAGTTCTAAAGAGAGAATCTAATCTCAAATACATAGTATCACACAATATTTTGTATGTCAAACTTTTTTTTAAACCAATAAAAGATGAGTTGTCCCATCTTTTATTGGTTATATTTATTTTTGACTTTTGCTTATTTTTATAATTGAAAATAATAGTATAATAGCCCCAAATGATTGAATAGCTGTAAGTAAATTTTTATTAAAAATATAATCAAATAAAACTGACGAAATAGGAAAAGCTAGTTCGCAGATAGTTGCAACACTGGCATTAATATATTGAAGTCCTTTATAATAAATCATAATTGCCATACTACCAGAAGTAAGAGCTATAATAATAAAAATAAACCACTGAAAGCTAGTTACATCGAAAATTAAATTTAATTGTTTATTGTAAAGAACAATTAAAAAAGTAATAATAGAAGTAAAACAAAATCTTGTATAAAGAGCAGTTATAAATGATGAATTAGTAAGAATTTTCTTTCCAAAAACAGTTGAACTTCCAAATGCAAAAGCAGCAAATAAAGCATATATTCCTGCTAAAGCTATGTTATCTCCATTATAAGAATGGGGCAAAGAAAATTCAAATGTCATTATATATCCTCCAATTAATGCTAAAAGAGCAAAAAATAGAAAATTATTTTTTATTTTTTCCTTAAGAATAATTCTAGCTAAAATAATTGCAAAAATAGGTTGTGCTTTTTGTAACAAAGTAACAACAGTTAAATGCTGAAAGTTAACTAAAAACAAAGCTTTAACTATCGCCAATGTTCCCAAAGTTCCTCCAAATAAAGCTACAAGAAAAAAATAAAATAAGTCTTGCTTAGGGAGAGAAGAGATATTCTTAAATTCCCGTTTTCCAATAAATAAGGTCATAACAATAAAAGGTATAGAATGTAACATAAAAACTACAAAAGGGACCTTTAATTTGAATAATCTTGGAGTTAAAACAATTGAATCAAATCCCCATAAAGATGCAGCAAAACAAACTAATATAGCTCCTAAATATTTTTTTTCTAAATGTTTAAACAATAGATTCCTCCTAAAAAAGACATATTTGATTAGTATCACTTAAATTTTCAACAGCATTAATTGACTTTAATTTATCTAAAGTAGTTGAAGAAATTTTAGTTCGACGTTTTAAATCTTCGTAAGAAAGAAATTTATCACTATTTCTTTCTTTAATTAAATTTTCAATAACACTAGATCCAAGACCATTAATTCCAAGAAGAGGAACTCTTATTTTACCATCTTCAATTGTAAATTTAAAACCTTCAGATTTATATAAATCAATTTTTAAAAACTCAAATCCCCGAGCATACATTTCTATAACAATTTCACAAATAGAAAATTGAGTTTTCTTTTTAACGTCTAGCTTAGGTTCTTGTTTTAATTCTTCTAACTTTGCCTTAGCTAAATCACTATTTCCCATAATTTCAAAATCAAAATCATCAATTTTTCTAGTTAAGTAAGCTGCATAGAAAGCTAAAGGATAATGAACTTTGAAATATGCAATTCTCATGGCCATCATAACATAGGCAACAGCATGACCCTTTGGGAACATATATTTTATTCTTTTGCAAGACTCAATATACCAATCTTTAACATTTTTTTCTTTTAATATATTAGAGTATTTTTGCCATTGTTCAGGATCTTTAGAAGGTTTTCCCTTTCTAACAAATTCCATTATTTTAAAAGCAGTTAATTTTTCAATACCGTTATCAATAAGATAGTTCATAATATCATCTCTAACTGTAATAACATCCGATAGAGTTGCTTTCCCCTCTCTTATAAATTGTTGAGCGTTATTAAGCCAAACGTCAGTACCGTGAGAAAGACCAGATATTCTAACTAGTTCAGCAAAAGTTTTAGGACGAGTATCAACAAGCATTTGTCTAACAAATTGAGTCCCAAATTCAGGAACACCAAAGGTTCCAATAGTTGAGCCAATATCTTCAGGAGAAACATTTAATATGTCAGTTCCAGAAAATAATTGAAGAGTTTCACTATCAGCAATTGGAATATCATATATATCTACTCCAGTATATTCTTGCAGCATTTTAATAGTTGTAGGGTCATCATGCCCAAGTATATCTAATTTAACAAGCTGTTCATCCATAACATGATAATCAAAGTGAGTAGTTATAGAGTCATTATTAATATCGTTAGCAGGGTGTTGAATAGGGCAAAAATCATAAACTTCCATATTTTTAGGAACAATAACCATTCCTCCAGGATGTTGTCCAGTTGTTTTTTTAGCACCTTCAACTTTAGAAGCTCTTCTAAAAATTTCAGCATTATTTCCAGAAATTTCATGATCTTCAAAGAATTTTTTTACATATCCAATGGCATTTTTTTCTGCTAAAGTTGAAATTGTTCCAGCTTTAAATACATTAGATTTTCCAAACATTTCTTCACAATACCTATGAATTTCAGATTGATATTCTCCAGAAAAATTAAGATCAATATCTGGGACTTTATCCCCATCAAACCCCATAAAAACTTCAAATGGAATAGCATGTCCGTCTCTTTTTAAAAGTTTTCCACATTTAGGACAATTTTTTTCTGGTAAATCTACACCAGCACCTTCTTTGTCAGTAAATTCAGAATATTTACATTCTTGATTTTCACAAATATAATGGGGATACAGTGCATTAACTTCGGTGATTCCCATCATAAAAGCAACAAGAGAAGAACCTACAGATCCTCTAGATCCAACAAGGTATCCATTATCTAGAGATTTTTTTACAAGCTTTTGAGCAGATAAATAAAGAACAGAAAATCCATGATTTATAATTGAATTAAGTTCTCTTTCTAATCTTTGTTTTATTATTTCAGGAAGTGGGTTTCCATAAATACGATAAGCTTTTTCATACGTCATATCCCTAACAATATTTTCAGAATTATCTAGCTCAGGTGGATAAAATCCATCTGGAATAGGTTGAACTTTTTCAATTTTATCAGCAATAGCATTAGTATTTTTAATTACAATTTCTTTAGCAATATCTTCACCTAAATAAGAAAATTCATCAAGGAGTTCATTTGTTGTTTTAAAGTAAAATCCATTATCAATTAAATATTGTCTTTTATTGAAGGCTGTTCCACTACCATAAAGTAAGATGCTTCTTATATTAGCTTCATCTCTTTCTAAGTAATGGACATTTGAACTAGCAGTGACTAATTTATTATGTTTTTGACATATATTGTAGATATAAGAGTTCATATTTTCAATGGCTTTATAATCAGTAATTCTATTGGTACCATCTTCTTCTATAAGTTCATTGAAATTTTCTCTAGATAAAAGCTCAATATAATCATAAAATTCAATAGACTCTTCAACACCTTTGAAATTATAATCTAAATAATTTGAAGAAATATCGTTGGTATTTCTATAGTGGACAGTTGTACTTCCACCTATTAAAAGACCTTTTCTAAGGGCTTGAACCTCACTTTTTAAGATTCTAGCTTTTTTACTACCAAAATGATCTTTATGTGCTAATGAGACTAATTTATATAAATTTTTCAAACCCTCTTGATTTTGAACAAGGGCAATAATATTAATAGTATCTTGTTTTTCCACATTAAGTGGAAAAGCTCCAGTAATATCCTTTAGATTTGTAATTTCTTTATCAAAATATTTATTTAAAAATATTACAAACATTCCTGCTGTTGCTTGGGAATCATCAACAGCTCTATGATGACTTTCAAGTGCAACTCCTAATTTTTTAGTAAGAGGGCCTAATCCAAAACTTTTTAAATGTGGCATAACATCTCTAGCCATTTGAAGAGTATCTATAACAGTTGGATCAAAATCAATATTTAATATTTTCTTGCAATCTCTTCTAATGAAACTCATATCAAATTTGGCATTGTGAGCCACCAAAGTAGCATCTTTAGAAAATTCAATAAATTTAGGTAAGACCTCTTCTATTCCTAAAGCGTCAGCTACCATAGTATCTGAAATACTAGTTAATTTTTGAATTTTTTCAGGAATTTTATTTTTAGGTTTAACAAATTCAGAGAATTTATCAATAATCCTAGTACCTTTTAGTTTTATAGCTCCAATTTCAATAATTTCATTATCATGGGAGTTAAGACCTGTAGTTTCCAAGTCAAAAACAACAAAGGTTTCTTCTTCAATAGGTATATCTTTTGGATTTAAAACCATAGGTTTTTCATCATCAATCATGTACATTTCGCATCCTAAAATAGCTTTAAAATCCTTATCTTTTTTAGTTTGATTAAAGGCTACAGGAAAAGTATGAACAACAGAATAGTCAGTAATAGCCATACTTTTATGTCCAAAGGATTTAGCAGTATTTATTAAGTCAGTTATTTCAGTTACTCCTACCATTTCACTCATTTTACTATGAGTGTGTAACTCAACCATTTTTTCTTCAGAAGTATCAACTTTGGTTTCTTTAGTTATATCTAATTTATTAATAGACGAAGCGATTAAAACCTCTTCGTTATCAGAAAATTTATCTAGTTGTTTTCTACCACTTGCTTTAATAAAGTTTTCAACCTCAATATCTTCATTAACATTGTTTTTTTGGAATTTTTTTATAGTTAAAGAATTAGAATTATCAGTTATTCTAAATGTTTTTAAAATAGTTCCATTTTTTAATTCCCTAGATTCAACACTAAAAACTTCTCCTTGAATAATACAAGATTCACCCTCATAAATATCTTTAAATTCACCAATTGAAATAGGTGTCCCCTTTATTTTTCTAGAATTTCTTTTAACAGCTTTATTTGTCCAAGTTTCACTTGAATTATTTTCTTTTGTTAACTGTGGATTAGCTTTAATTTCAGCTATTTCCTTATCAATTTTTGCACTTAAAGTAAAAATTACATTTTCCTTTTCTTTTTCCAATTTATCTATTTCCTTTGAAAAATCTCCAGGAATAAAAAAAACATTAAAATTATTTATTCCAAATTCAGTAAGAATTCTTTCTAATTTAATATTTATTTTTGAATCGTATAAATTTTCAATAGCAATTTTATTTTTAAGTTCAATCATAATTTTATTTTGCTCAATATTAATTCTATAGAGAAAAAGAAAAGATTTAGATGTGGCATTATTTTCTTTTAATTTATAAATAGCCTTATCAATAATATCAATAAGTGTTTCCTTTGATATTTCATTATCTTTATAAGTAATTTCAAACTCTACTGAAATAGAAGAACCAAATGTTTTTCTTAATTCTTTGGAGATTAAGTCAGTTTCAGAAATAAAAGAAGGGTTCTTTATTGAACATTTTATTTTTAAAGTTTTAGTTTTATTAAAGAATAAAATTAATTTAACAAAGATATTCTTAGCTCCTAAATAATGAAAAAAATCTTCTTTAGGAGTAATTTTAATTTTTTTATTCATATTAATCTCCTAATGGTAATTATTTTTCTCCAAGAACTCTATCTAGGATAATAGATACAGCAGCTCTAACAGAAAGATGATTATATTTAGTAGTTCCTCTTATAGGTTCTAAAATGTAATCAGACATGTTCATAACTTCTTTTATAAGTCCCCAACCAGTTCCAAATAAAAATAGGTAAGGTTTGTCATCATTAAATATTTTATCAGAAAGTCCAGAATAGCTAATGGAATTAGGATAAATATGTGCTGAAGTTGTTATGATAACAGGTTTTTCACCTTCATTTTTTTCAATATCTAAAATAGCTTCTTCTAAAGAGTCTTTTACTTTTGTATGTTTAAAAGCGGACTCTCTATCCCTATTGTATTCTCCACCAGATCCATCTTGCCAGTAGCCAATAATTCTTTGAGTAAGCTGTTTTTGTGCTTCAACAGGAACAATTAAATCATATTCTTTGATATTATAAGTTCTACAAGTTCTAGAAATATCATGAATATCAAAATTTGTAACAGAAGTACATACAGTTTCCATATTTTTATTATAAACTGGGTAATGTACTAGAGCTAAGTATATTTTATTTCTCATAATCGATTTTCCACCTTTTTTAGTTATTATCTAATTCTAAAATTATTTCTTTTAATAATTTTTTTTCTAAGTCGTTTAAAACTTTATTTTTTAATAAATCAGGTCTTCTAAGATAAGTCCTTTTTAAACTTTCTTTGATTCTCCATTCTTTAATTTTCCTATGATTTCCTGAAATTAATACGTCTGGGACTTTTAATCCTTTATATTCTGCAGGTCTTGTGTATTGAGGATAATCTAATAGACCATTAAAAAATGAATCATTTTCATAGGAAGCTTTTTTAATAACCCCAGGAATAAGTCTAGATATAGTATCAATTATAACCATAGCTGGTATTTCCCCGCCAGTTAAAACATAATCTCCAATGGAAATTTCCAAATCAACTTTTTCATTGACAACTCTTTCATCAATTCCTTCATAATGACCAGCAATAATAGTTATTTCATCTTCTTTTTTTAAATTAATTGCAAGTTGTTGATCAAAAGTTTTCCCTTGAGGAGATGTATAAATAACTTTCCCTTGGCATTGGTCCAATGCACGAAAAAGAGGTTCAGGTTTCATAACCATTCCTCCTTCTCCACCAAATGGAATATCATCAGCTTGTTTATGTTTATCAAAACAAAAATCTCTGATATTTATTACATTAATTTCTATTAAATTATTTTTTACAGCTCTTCCAATGATGCTTTGATTTTTAAAAGCATGAAAAAGCTCAGGAAATAAAGTTAAAATATTTATTTTCAAATTATACCCCTTTATATTTAAATTATTTTTTTATTTTTAATTCTCTCATACCTTCCCAAAGATCCACAACTATTTTATTTTCAGAAAAATTAATATCTTTAATAAAAGGTTCTATTTTAGGAATCATAGCTTCATAATCATCATCAGTAACTACAATAATATCATGAGCAGCAGTATCAAAAACCTCTGTTACAGTTCCAATGAAAGTGTCATCTTCTAAAAAAACTTTCATTTCAAGAAGATCTTGTAACAGATATTCTCCTTCAGCTAATCCTAAAATATTTCTATTTACTTTTATTATTCCGTTATGTAAGATATTAGCTTCTGTTTTATTTTTAATTTCTGAAAATTCAATTGTATATTTTTCTCCCACAAGTCTAGATACTTTAGTGACTGTAAGTATAATTTTTTCTCCAGTAGCCTTTATAATTAAGACTTTCTCATTAATAAGCACATTTGGATCACTTATATTAAGATTTGATTTTACAACACCTTTTAAATGGTGAGTTCCAGATATTTTTCCAATAGTAACTAAATTCATTTTTTCTCCTAATCTAAAAATTCCACATTAACATTTAATTTATCTTTAACACCTGCAGCTTGCATAACTCCTCTGATAGCATTAGCAGTAAGACCATTTTTACCAATTACTCTTCCCATTTCTCCCTTAGCAACATTAACTTTGAAAATAACAGTGTCGTCTATAAGTTCATAAGAGATTCTTATTAATTCTTCATGTTCAACAAGACCACTTAAAATATATTTCAGTAAATTTTCTAATCGTTCCATTTATAACCTCCATTTTTATTATAAGTTACCATTCCACAAACCCTCGCTAAGAATTTCAATTTCAACATAGTTTTCTCCTAAATCAAGGATTATCTTCTTTGCAATGTCTTTAAAATCTGTAGTGGTAATTATTGTAATCAATCCTTTTTTAGGATCATTAGTTCTTACAACTCCAATACCTTCATAAGCTTCCATGATTTTATTAATAAAATCAATATCTTCTTTTCTAGTTTGAATAAAAAATTCATAACTTTTCATATAAACACCCCTAATTATAAAATAAGGCTGAATAAATTTTAATATTCAGCCTTATTTTTTCATTTATTTATTTTCAAATAAGTTAGCTAATTCTATAAATTTATCAATAGTTATATTTTCAGCTCTTTCATTTGGAGATATTCCCAAAATTTCTAATTTTTCCTTTATAAAATCTTTAGAAAAATGTAGAGTTGATAAATTATTTACAATATTTTTTCTCTTGTTTGAAAAAGATGCTTTTACATATTTAAAAAATAATTCTTCTGAAATTTTGTTTTCATATTTTTTATCTCTATGTAATTTTATAGAAATAAATCCTGAATCAACTTTTGGAATTGGTGTGAAAGATTCCTTTGGAATAGTGAATAAATATTCTCCTTTTCCAAAAAATTCAACAGCTAATGTAAGGATACTTCTTTCCTTACCAGAAATAGCACAAATTCTTTCTCCAACTTCCTTTTGAACCATTAAATAAATTTCGCTGATTTTATCTCTATGAGAAATTAATTTATTAACTATTGGAGAGGTAATATAATAAGGAATATTAGCAATGACTTTAGTATTTGAAACTAAAAATTCATTTAAATCTACTTCTAAGATATCTCCCATAATCAAATTAAATTTCTTTTCATTTTCAAATTTTACTTTAAGAAGTTTTTCTAAATCAGTGTCAATTTCAACACAATTTACTTTTTTAGATTTTTTTAATAAAAGTTCAGTTAAAGCCCCTTCTCCAGGTCCTATTTCTAAAATCTCTTCATTTTCACAAGGATTTGAAACTTCTATTATTTTATCTAATATATTATTTTGATCAGTTAAAAAATTTTGACCATATTTTTTTTTATGTTTAAATGACATTATTTCTCCTATTTTTTTTGAATAAATTTTCCAACGAAAGGTAAGTTTCTATATTTTTCATCTAAATCTAATCCATATCCAACGACGAATTCATCTGGAATTTCAAAACCAATATATTCTCCCTTAACATCTACTTTTCTTCTGCTAGGTTTATCTAAAAGAGAACAAACTTTTATAGAATTAGGCATTTTTTTTACTAAGAAATCTTTGACATTAGCAATAGTAAGACCTGTATCAATAATATCTTCTATAATAAGAACATCTTTTCCAGTTAAATCTTCATCAACATCTTTTAGTATTTTAACAACTCCTGTAGAATCCATTCCTCCACCGTAACTAGAAACTTTCATAAAATCCATTGCTAAATCAATATTCATATTTTTTGTAAGTTCAGCCATAAACATAACAGAACCTTTTAAAAGACCCACACAAACTAAATCTTTATCTTTATAATCCTCAGCAATTATACTTCCTAATTCCTTAATACGTGATTCTACTTTTTCTTTAGGGATTAAAATCTCTATACTACCTTCCATAATTTCCTCCTGAATATATTTAAACTTTACAAAATTAATCATAAATTATACATTTTATTTTATCATTTAAGGTATGTTTTAGCAAGTTAAATATTGATATTTTAAGATTTATATGATAACATTTTACTAGGTACAATTAAAGAATTTTTGTACTAATCAGGAGGAAAAATGAAAAAAAAATTACAAATAGGATTTTCCTGTGTACTAGTATTGCTAACATTATTTTTTACTATGAATATATTTTTAGATAAATATTTCAACAAGAATTTTTATGTTAATCCAGATTTTAAAGGAATGACACTAGAAGAAGTAAAGGATACAATCCCAAAGGGAGTGTTACAAGTAGAGGTATTAGGGAAGGACTTTTCTAAATTGCCAGTAGGACAAATATTTATGCAAAAACCAGAAGCTGGTCATATTATAAAAAAAGGAAGAGTTATTAAAATATGGATTAGTCTTGGGGAAAATTATTATGAAGTTCCTGACTTTTCTGGACAACAATTATTTCAGGTAAAAAGAATATTAGAAGAAAGAGGAATAAAAATAAAAAATGTAGCAAGAACAGATTATCCCCTTGCTTACAATTCAGTAATAGCAACTAATCCTAGAGCAGGTGACATTGTAAATTCCCAAGAGGGTATATCAATATTAACAAGTAATAGAACCTCAAATAAGATGGTTGAAATTCCAGATATTATTGGTTTTCCATTGGAAGAAGCTAAAGAAATATTAAAAAAGAAATCCATATTTATAGGAGAAGTAGAAACGATAGAAGTTAAAGGTCTTGAATCAGGAATTGTCGTTGAGACAAATTTAGAAACTAAAAGTAAAATTTCATCAGGTTCTAGTATAAATTTGGTGATTTCCAAATAAGGAGTTGGTATATATAAAAGGAAGAATAATCAATAAAGTTCAAGGTTTTTACTATGTTAAAACAGAAGATAAAACTTATGAGTGTAAACTTAGGGGAATTCTTAAAAGAAAGGATAAAAAAGATAATTGTGTTGTGGGAGATTTTGTAGAAATATCTGAAGAAGGAAATATAATAAAAATATATGAAAGAAAAAATATTATAAACAGACCTTTAGTTTCAAATGTAGATTTTTTAGTTATACAGTTTGCAACAAAGGATCCAGCTATGGATTTTGGAAGGTTAAATATTTTGTTATTAAATAGTTTTTATTATAAAGTTGCTCCAATTATTGTAATAAATAAAATAGACTTAATATCAGAAGATGAAAAAAATGAGTTAAAGGAAAAATTAAAATATTTAGAAAATATAAATATACCTGTTTTTTTAATTTCAACATATGATAAAATAGGTATAGAGAATCTTGAAAAGATTATGAAAAATAAGACAGTAGCCTTTGGAGGACCTAGTGGAGTTGGAAAATCCAGTATTCTTAATTTTCTACAAGATTCTAAGGAATTAGTAGTTGGAGAAACAAGTAAAAGATTAAAAGCAGGGAAGCATACAACAAGGGATTCTAAATTATTGCCATCTATTTGTGGAGGTTATGTAATTGATACACCAGGTTTTTCATCAATAGAATTACCACCAATAAAAGACTATAATGAATTAATATCATTGTTTTCAGAATTTTCAATTGAAGATGGAAAT
>Ga0172378_10000200_pt1 | contig 49452 bp, 45 predicted proteins | sample GrowelOW332metaG_FD_119755 | JGI IMG/M metagenome (GOLD analysis project Ga0172378, IMG submission 119755) | Groundwater microbial communities from an aquifer near a municipal landfill in Southern Ontario, Canada - Pumphouse #3_1 metaG | ecosystem: Environmental > Aquatic > Deep subsurface >...
AATAAAACTTTTTTTCTTTCTTCTCCTTTTTCTTTTTCTAATTGTTCTTGGATTTTTTTCATTGCATTTTTATAATGTATTTGTTCTTTTTCTATTTCCTTGCGTTTTTCTTCAATTTCTTTCGCAACTTTGGCTTCTTCTCTTTGAACTTCTCGTAATCTTCTTGCTTCTTCTTTTTCTTCTTGTTTTTTTTCAGAGTATTCATAGGATAAATTTAGTTCGTTAATTTTTAAATCATAATATTCAATACTTATTTCTATTTCATTACTTCCATTTAATTTATTTAACATTTCGTACGACTTTGTTATCCGGTCTTTTATGCTTTCATAATTATTAAATTTAACTTTATCTATACAGACATCACATTCTGTGTTGAAGCTTCTTAAAATTTGTTTTATATTGTCATTTGTCATTTTTCTTCCAGACCTAATGCTATTATTCACCCTCCAACTAGTATTACATGTTGCAGCAGATTTATTTTGTATCATTTCTTTTTGTTTTTCTCTTATTTCATTTAATTTGTCTTTATATTGGTCTAACTCGATAAAATTGTATAATGGCTTATAAAGACCAAAACTTTGATATAATATTTCATCATCAAGTTCTATTAAATCTTTTTTTATATAGCTTTTAGTCTCTTCTAATTGCTTAATAGTATTCTTTAAGTCTTGAATCGTTTCATGTAGCGAACTTTCTTCTGTTTTTAATTGAAAGAGTAATTTTTTAATATTTAAAACCTCACCGTGTTCATCAGTTAAAAGACTTTTCTGCTCATTAATAACCTTCTTCTGTTCACTAATTGTATTTTCTTGCTCAACTATTGTGTTTTTAAAGTCGTTTATTTTAAAAATATCTTTTAATCCCATTTTTTCCTCTAATAGTCTTATTTTTTGGTCTCTAAATATAAATTTTTAGTAACTTAAAACTAATTTTAGGCAAGCGATTAATAAAATTAATTATCAATTAGATTAACAACAAATGAAACAAATTTTTTAGCTGAAAAATTTTCATCTTGATTTAGATTGATAGAAAAGAAACAGCAAGCTTTTTTGGCGTCAAATTTTGAAATAGCAGTTCTTATGCTTCGTTCAATATTTGCAGTACTTGTTTGATATTTGGCTGCGATAGTTGGAAAAACAGTTTTAGATAAACTTTTTAGATTACTTTTGTTTGCCAAAATTAATAAAACACATTCTTTTATATAAGCAAAACCCAAATGCTTTTCTGTTAAACCAAGCTTCAACAAAATTTCACAAATTTGATCACCCTTTTCTTTGTTCTGAACATTGCTTCGTACAATATCAAAAAAATCTTGTTGCAAAAATGTTGACATGTTTGCTGAAAAAATTTCTTCAACAGTTGATGGAGTAGCCTTCAAATAAACATCAGAGAATTCAGAAAGCAATTGTTCATTTGACGAGATTAAACAAATTGTTAATGATTTTGTTCGAGAAAATGACATGAATTCTTTACAAATAAATTCACTAACCAAAATTGTATCTAAATCAAAAAAAATTACTCTTGGTTGCAAACACTTTGCATTTACAAATAATTCTGCTAATGATTCAGTGTCAAAAAAACCAATACCCTTTGTTCTACAAAAGAAATGTAATTTTCGTGCGATGCTGTCGCCTTTAGTGAGAAGAACTGTTTGAAATAAGATTTTGCTCATTTTTTATCCTATAATTGAATTAGAACAATTTAAAACCAAAATAAAAAATTTGTTTTAAATTTATTTCTAACACTGATTTTATCATACAAAGAAAAATAATCAATCAATTTCAAGGATTTTTATTTAATTTTGAACAAAATTGTATGCTTTTGTCATAAAATGTCTAAAATTGTAGAATATTCAAAATTAACCAACAATTTCTGTGAAAATTTAATGCTAGTTTTGCTTATTTTTACTCATTTTTTTAGCAATAATGATACCATCACCACATTCAAAAAGTGATGTGTCGAAATTGTTATCTGTTTCCAAATCTTTAATAAATGATCTAAGAGAAAGAACAATGGTTCTATTTTTATGTTTAACCAAACCTTCTTTTTTAACCATGCCTTTAAAAAGAACATTATCAGCTAAAAGCACACCATTTTCATTAAGCATGTTCTTTAGAAATGGCAACCATTTGTAATATTGTCCTTTTGGTCCGTCCAAAAATATAAAATCAAATTTTTTGCTAGTAGAATAAATGTAATCAACCGCATCGCCTAATATTTGCGTTACTCTGCTTGTTACACCTGCCAAATCAAAAGATTTTTTTGCAATATCAAATCTCACTATATCTTTTTCAATTGTTGTCAAATTGCAGTTTGAGTTTTTTAAGATAAGAAGCCCAGAATATCCAATTGCTGTTCCAATTTCCAAAGTTTCTTTAAAATTGTTATCTTTAACTATTTTTTCCAATTTTTCTTTTGTGTCGTCCAAAACAATTGGCACATTATTCTCTTTTGCATATTCATGAAGCTCTTTTAGTAATTTTTCCATTTAATCCCCTAGTTTACATTTATTTAATTTAACCAACCACCATTCACGCCAATAACTTGTCCTGTAACAAAAGACGAACGATCAGAAGCAAGAAAAAACACCATTTCTGCAATGTCCCTTGTTGTTCCCAAACGGCAAAGTGAAGTTTCATTAACAATTGATTCTTTTGTTTTTTCATCAATACTAGCGTTCATTTCAGTTTCGATATAGCCCGGAGCTACAACATTCACATTTATGTTTGACGGTCCGAGTTCTTTGGATAAAGCTTTCGAAAAACCAATTACAGCCGCTTTACTTGCTGAATACAAGCTTTCACAAGAAGCTCCAATTTGCCCCCAAATTGAAGATATGTTAATAATTTTTCCGTTTCTTTCGCTTGTCATAATTGGAGCAACAATTTTACACATGTTAATCACGGATTTTATGTTTATATCAAATATATTTTGATAATCTTCTTCAGAAGTGTCAATAAGAATTTTGATTTGTGAAACACCTGCATTGTTAACAAGCACATCAACAGTCCCAAAAGCTTTAACAGTTGCTTCAACCAATTTTTGAGCTTCAGAAAAAATTGAAACATTTGCTTTTACAGCTAGAACAGAAAATCCTTTTTTGTTTAATTCTGACTCAAGAAGCAAAGCTTCTTTTTCTGAATGATTGTAATTCAATACAACATTGTAACCATTTTCAGCAAACAATCTGGTTATTTCTGCACCAATTCCTCTTGAAGCACCTGTAATTATGGCTGTTTTCATAAAAAACTCCTTACTATTTTTCCATTATATCATAACAAACATTTTTTTCGAAATAATTTTGTTGATATTATAGTTTTTGATAGTAAAGAATTTTTATCAATTTTTATGATTTTTTTTCATTTGCTATTTCCAATTTTTATATTAATAAAAACAATAGAATTTTTTGCATTTTTATTATTTATAAAATCGCTATTGTTTTTAGATAAAGAAATTTGCCCAAATCTATTGAAAATTAATTTAATTTAGCCAAGTCATTTTAATCTTTTATTCAATTTCAGTTAAGTTTGATTACGATTTTTTCTTATTGAAAATGAAATATGTATATGATAAAATAAATTATCAAATTAGGAGAAAAAAATGAAAAAAAGAACTTTTACTCTCAAAAAATTTTTTTGTGGAGAATTTGATCAAGAACATAATAGATATGATATCAATGAAGGCGCTGCCTTACTCTCTCTTGTAAACTTTATTGCTGGATTGATTGTTTTTTTTACTTTTTTCATAATTCCAGTTTTACCTTTGTTTTTTCTCATTGCAAGTGGTGTCTTGATGTTGTTTGGTTCATTTGAAGCATTGATGACCTTGACAAAATTCAAATCGCCAATTTCAAAAATTATTCTTAGAAGCATTTCTGGTATTGGTTCAAGCTTTAAAAATATTTTCAAAAAAAGAACTCATGTAAATACTTTAACTGGAATTAAAGAACAAGTTCCACCATACATATCTGAAGCGAATTTAGCTCAACAAGAATTTAATGAAAGAACTTGCACAAAACCTTCAAATGGTTTTTTTGATAATTATATACTTGAAATATGTTCAAAAAAAGAGCATATTCCAACCGATGAAGAAGTTTCAAAAATATTTGGCTCAAAATTTTCAAAAGATTTGGAAGAGAATGAAATTCTTGAACCAAAAAAAATCAAACCAAACAAAAAATCTAAAAACAAAACTGATGACAGAGAAATGTGAAACTAAATTTTTTTTATTAATTTTTGACACTACTTTTTGCCAGCAAATAAAAAATGAGCGTAGCAAAAACAATTATAAATAAAGGGATTAAAAATGCAAAAAATTTTCATAAATGATGTTTTTAACAATCTAAAAAAAATGGCAAATAATCCAAATGTTGTAAAATGGATTATTGCCAAATGTTTGCGACTTAAAATTAATCAACTTGAACTTTTAAAAAAAGTTTCTTACGAAGACTTTGCAAGAATGGAAAAATGCGTTGAAAGAGTAAATAGTGGCGAAACTCTAAGCAAAATTTTTGGATATGTTGAATTTTGTGGAGAATTTTTTGAAGTTACAAATGGTGTATTTGACCCTCGTCTTAGCACTGAATCACTTGTCAGCAGTGTAACCGATCAAAAACCTTCAAAAGACATGAAAATTTTGGATATGTGCACAGGTTCTGGTTCTGTTGCAATCACTATTTCCAAAAAAATTGATATGGAAACTTATGGTTGTGACATTTCTGAAGATGCTCTAACAATTGCAGAAATAAACAATCAAAATTTACATGCAAAATCAAAATTTTTCAAAATGGATCTCAAAAAAGAATGGGCAAGTCAAATGCCATTCAAATTTGATATTATTGTTAGCAATCCACCATATTGGTCGCCAGAAAAAATTCTTTCAAATCCTGAAGTTGTAAAAAACAATCCACTTATTGCTTTTGATGGTGGAATGGAAGGAATGGATTTTTATAAAATTATTATTGAAAACGCACCAAAATTTTTAAATAAAGGTGGAAAACTATTTTTGGAATTTGAAGAAGATCAACTTCCAATATTAAACAAACTTTTATCTGAGAATTTTAAAGATAATCTTGTTACAAAAGATTATAGGGGCTTTAAAAGAGTTCTGTCAACTTGTGTCAAAGAAAATAAATTTGAATCAAATAAAGATTTTTTTTGCTAACTTTTTTCATCAAAAAGCATAAAAGTAATCAGTGGCAAGTTTTTAGCAAATTGTGAGCAAACTTTGTTTGCGAGGGGCGTGATAGCAAGTGGTAACACTTGCGGAGCGAACCCCTTGGGGTGAGAATCCCCGCAAGCGACTGCTTGCAGTCAGCCTTTGGGCTGACACGAAGGCATAAAAAAAACATCCTACGATGTTTTTTTTGGTGCGCCTAAGGGGCAATTTGCGTTTAAAAAAGTTGCCAGTGGCAAGTTTTTAGCAAATTGTGAGCAAACTTTGTTTGCGAGGGGCGTGATAGCAAGTGGTAACACTTGCGGAGCGAACCCCTTGGGGTGAGAATCCCGCAAGCAACTGCTTGCAGTCAGCCTTGGGCTGACACGAAGGCATAAAAAAAACATCCTACGATGTTTTTTTTGGTGCGCCTTCGGGGATTCGAACCCCGGACCCACTGATTAAGAGTCAGTTGCTCTACCAGCTGAGCTAAAAGCACAAGAACATTGTTATTATAAGCAAAATCTCTGTTTTGTCAACAAAAACATTTATATAATAACAATATCTTCCTTTGCTTATTTTTTTTCAATTTGTTTTTCATATGCCTGCAAAATTTCAAGTTCTTTCTTTGATAATTGTCCGCCATTTTCATTAAAAGCTTTTTTTAATAAAATGTATTCATGATACAAATTTGCACTAGGCATTTGAGAAAATGTTTCAGCACTTAATTGTGCTTGAGCTGATACTTTTATAATGATTTTTTTAAGAATTTCCATAAGAGTGCCATTTTCACTATAATCTGCTGGAGCATAAAAATTTACTCTTTTTTCATTTAACAATTTCAAAACCTTATCACGATTTTGCGTTGTAGGGTCATATACCCCTATTGAATTTCCGCCCTTGCTGTTTACCAATCTCATGCAAGGTATGTCTGTGTCGCTGTCTCCAATATAAACAATATTTTCATATGGAGTATCTCTTGGAATGTTGTCCATAGGTTCATTTACAGACTCGTCCCATTCTTCCAAAACGCCTTTTGCAATTCTGTAGATGAATTGTGTTTTTGTGGTGTAATTGATTGCTTGGGCTGGCCAAACTGCGTTTCCATTATCATCAAAATAAAAGCTTGAAGCATATATTTTTTTAAATTTGGGGGCAACTGAACTACCCTGAATAATTTCTTTCAATCCTGAAGAGATTATATAATGTTCAATTTTTACTCCATTTTGTTCACCAAATTTATTTATTAAGTCAAACCATTCTTCAACACCGTTATATAGTTTTATGGTTTTTCCAAATGACATAAATTTGTCTTTTGTTATTGGCAACTTTACTTCATTTGCTTTTTTAAGCATTGTGTACATGTATGACAAAACTCTATCTATTGAATTTTTTATAGAAAAATTGTTATTTTCTTTCCAAAATTCAGTCGCATTCATTCCGATTGAAGGGATAAATTCAAAGCACTGCATATCATCTTGTGATAGTGTTTTGTCAAAGTCATAACAAATTGCCATTTTGGTTGTTACTTTTCCCGTTTCGTTCATTTCTTTCTCCTTTTAATTTTTAAAATTCTTTTATATTTTTATTATCAGCTGAGTTAATTGCTGATTTATTTTCATGATTATGATTTTTAATATAATTGTTTATTATTGTCATATTTTTCATTAGTCCATTTTTATTATGAAAACCAGATGCCTTTTTATGTCCGCCGCCACCAAGCTCAGTAGCCAAAACATCAACATCAATTTGACAAGAGCTTCTTAGTTCTCCAAATTGTTCACCATCACTAGAAATATAAGAAACCAAAAGCAGTTTTACACCATCAATATTTTGAAGCTCAGGAACAATTTTTTTAAAAACTTCATTATACGATACTTTGTATTTTTTGAAGTCTGATTCCAAAAACAAAAAAGAATGCAGTCCATTAGTTTGTCGCATTTCACTAATAGCTTTTGCCAAAAAACGCATCTCCCCTTCTGATTTTTTTAAATATATTTCTCTTGTTAAAGTTGCACAATCAATGCCTAATTTACTAAGTTCATTTATGCAAGAAAAAGTGTTTTTACTATAGTTTCTTGATAAACCAAATGTGTCTGAACAAATTCCGCTAAAAAGAAGTTCAGCCGTTTCTTTGTTTATTACAATTTTTTGATTTTTAAACAGTTCATACAAAATTTCACATGTTGCTGAAATTTGGGGACATGAGCAAACAATGTTTGATTCATGCAAGTTGTTCTCATGATGATCTATGTTGATTGTATATTTTGCATTATCAAAAAATTTTTCATTTACACCTAATCGGCTTTTTTTTGCACAATCTAGCAAGATGAATAGGTCTGCAACTTTTGAGTCAACCATTTTATCAACTTCAATCGAATTAAAAATTTCTGCATTTGGGATTTCTTGTTTGTTTATTAGTATTGAAGCTTTTTTGCCAAAACTCTCAACGAGTTTTTTCATCACCACTAAAGAAGCAACAGAATCTCCATCTGGATTTTCGTGTCCACCAATTAAAACACTTGCATTAGTCGGTAAAGATGCAATATAGTTAACAATATTTTTAAATTCATTTTGATATTGATTCAAATTTTGCTCCTTGAAATTGTCCAATTTTTATGATAAATATATTATACATTATTTTAAGGAGTTTTTCAATGATACACGAAAAATTTTTAAGAGAAAAAGTTGTTCTTGTTGACTCATCGGATAAATCTCTTGGCGTTGTTTCAAAAACACAAGCACATGAAAAGGGTTTTTTACATAGAGCTTTTTCTGTTTTTGTTATTGATGGAAATAGTAATATGCTTATTCAAAAAAGAGCAATTACAAAATATCACAGTGCTGGATTATGGGCAAACACATGTTGTAGCCATCCTCAAATTGGAGAAAATATAGTTGAGTCAGCAAAAAAGCGTTTGAAAGAAGAAATGAATATTTCTGCCATACCCCAAGAAATTTTTGCTTTTGAATACAATCACAAATTTGACGACAACATGTTTGAACATGAAATTGATCATGTTTTAATTTCAACATACAATGGTTCATTCAAAATCAACAAAGAAGAAGCTAGTGAAGCCAAATGGATTGGATTTTCTGAATTAAAAAAAGAAATTGAAGATAAACCTGAAATTTTTGCTCCTTGGTTTTTGATTGCAGTTCCAAAAGTTTTAGAAATTTTTGAAAAAAAGAATTTACAAAAGAAAAATTAAGTTTTTCAGTTTTCTTGAATTTAGCTTTTTTGAGTTTTATCAAACCTGTAAATTTAATTAAAATAATAGTAATAATGTTTTTATTTTCGTTTCAAAAATTTAGAAAATTTTATAATAAATTATAAACAATTACATTCGTGGATATTTTTTTTGCTTTGTTCGTTTTTTACCAAAGCGGTTTTTCATGAGCATCAATTTTGTTTTTGTCATCTTGGTTCAAATTGCTTGAAATTTTTGATTCTTTAATTTTTTGCCATTCATGGAGCATGTTTATACCTTGATCAAAAAATGGAGCAGATGAAATGTTCTTAAGCACACTTTGTATTGAAAATATTTTTTCGTCAATAAAATCATGAATTAAGCTTTTTTCATTAATAAAATATGAATCAGGAACACAGTCAAAAAACTTTTTAGCATTGTTTCCTAATTTACAAAATACAGTTTTTTGGGTTAAATCATTTATGCCTTTAAGTTGTAATCCCCTAATCTTTTGCCCATCACTAGTCAAAATTGCATAAACAAAAATTCTGCAATCAGGATTACTCTTGAATTCTTTAAAAAAATGTTCTGCGTCAACTGTTTCATAAGATTCTTTTTCGTTATTCATTTTTTCTCCTATAAATTTAATATTTTTTTCCATTAATTAAATGTTAAATGCGAAATTTATCTTAAAATATATTTGACCTTTAACTAAAAATAGTTTGCTCAACTAATTTGAATTTATTTTTTTATTAACTACTAACAAATTTTTCTAGCTCCTAATATACTGCAATATGAGTTTTACAAATGAAAAAAATAATCTTTTTTTTGTATCTAAATTCGGTGGAACAATCATGGCTAACGCCAAGAATATTAATGGTGCAATTAAAATCATTTTAGGCGACAATAGAAGGCGTTTTGTTGTTGTTTCAGCCCCTGGGAAGAGATTTGAAAATGATGAAAAAATCACTGATTTGTTTTATGAGTGTGTTAAGGAAGTCAAACTTTATGGAAGCACTCAAAATGCTTTTTTAAAAATTAAAAATCGATTTTCTGCACTTGTTAGACGGCTTAAAGTTGATTTTTGTTTGGAAGATGAGTTTGAGAAAATAAAAATAAATATCGAAAAAGAAACAAACTTAAACTATTCTGCTTCTCGTGGTGAATATTTAATGGCAAAAATTCTTGCCAAAAAACTTAACTTTGAATTTATCGACGCAATTGATATTATTAAATTTAAAGAAAATAATGAATTGGATTATGAAAAAACTTTTTCTTTAATTAATGAAAAGCTTAACAAGTCTTGTTCAAGAGTTGTTATTCCCGGTTTTTACGGTCAAAAACCTGATGGACAAATTCAAACCTTTACTCGTGGCGGAAGTGATTTTACGGCAAGTCTAATCGCTGAAGCAACAAATGCATCTTTGTATGAGAATTGGAAAGATGTAAATGGATTTCTTGCATGTGATCCAAATGTTGTAAAAAATCCCACTCAAATTTATGAGCTATCATACAAGGAACTTAGAACGCTTTCTTATATGGGAGCTTATGTTTTGCACCCTGACAGTGCAATTCCTATTAGTAAAACAAGTGTTCCTATAATAATTAAAAATGCTTTCAAACCCAAAACAAAAGGAACTCTTATTTCTTCGCATTCTCAAGGGAAGAAACATATTATCACTGGAATTGCAGGCAAAAAAAATTATTCACTTGTTACAATTGAGAAAATCATGACAAACATTGAAGTTGATTTTTTGTTTGATGTTTTGAAAATTTTAAAAGAATTAAACATTTCTTCTGCAAGAATTGTTTCTTCTGTTGATGAAATAAGTTTGATTATTTGCGAAAATCAGTTTGTTTTAAATGAAAAAAAGTTGATTGAGCAAATTGAAGCTTTAGGTGAAAATGCTATTAAGATTGAAACTGGCAAAGCTGTTATTTGTGTTGTAAGCAAAAATATTTCCAAAATATTAGAAAGGTTATTTAAAACACTAAATCATTTTAAAATTTGCGTTAAAACAGTTGAAATTGAAAACAACTCAAGTGTCATTTTTTGCATTGATAATGAAGACTATCAAAAAACAATACAAGTCATTTACAACGAATTTTATAAAAAAATTTAATAATAAAACAGCAAAAATGAGTGATTTGAGAAGCTTTAATTTACTTTTGTAAAATGTGTTTTTAATTATTTTACATTAAAAAGCATAGCTTTTTTTCTACTTGACTTTAACATTTCAAAGCATGAAAAGTTAATCTTCAATCATAAATTTTAATTGTTTTTTTAAAAATTTTTATTATATATTTTGATATTAATTTTTATTTAAGCAAATTCAATTTTGTCATTTCTAATTTCAATTTGTCTAACAAATCAGACTCCATAGGAGTAAGAGGCAATCTAAGCACTCCAACATTTGTGCCCATTAAGTTCAAGGCACTTTTGACAGGTATTGGATTAACATCAGAAAAAAGTGCTTTAATTAATGGATTTACTGTCAGTTGTTTTCTTCGACTTTCAACAAAATTTCCTTCAAAAAAAGCCTTACAAATTTCGCTTATTGTTTTTGGCACAATGTTGCTTGCAACACTTATTACTCCCTTGCCACCAAGGCTCAACACTGAAAAAGTCAAGCCGTCATCACCACTATAAACATCAAAATTTTCTCCGCAAAGTCTTATAATTTCACAAATTTGCTCAATGTTTCCGCTTGCTTCCTTAACTGCAACAATGTTTTTTTGTTTAGAAAGAATATTAACTGTTGCAGGCAACAAATTAACACCCGTTCTACTTGGCACATTGTACAATATTATCGGTAAATTTGTGTTTTCAGAAATTGCTGAGTAGTGAGCAATTAATCCTTTTTGACTGCATTTGTTGTAATAAGGTGTAACATGCAAAAGAGCATCAACACCTAAAGATTCATACAGTTTTGAAACACTTATTGCTGTTTTGGTGTCATTGCTACCCGCACCTGCAATTACTGGAACTCTTTTGTTAACATATTCTATGGCAAATTTAATCACTTCAGTTTTTTCTTCTTGGCTCATTGTTGAAGGTTCACCAGTTGTGCCAAGAAACACGATTGCTGAAGTGCCATTTTCAATTTGAAAATCAACAAGCTCTTTAAAAACTTCAAAATTAATCTTTTCACCATCATCAGTAAATGGCGTAACAATGGCAGTTGCACTTCCAACAAAAATGCTCATTTGTTTATCTCCTTTGAAATTAATAATTCTAGTATTTGAACAGCATTTGTTGCTGCACCTTTTCGAATGTTGTCAGCAACAACCCACAAATTTATGCCACTAGGCACAGTGTTATCAATTCTTATTCTTCCAACAAAAACTTCATTTTTGTTTTCCACACTAATTGGCATTGGATATTTATTTTTGTTTATATCGTCCACCACCACAATGCCTTCAGAATTTGACAATATTTTTTTAACTTCATCAAGTGTGCAAGGTTTCTCAAATTCAACATTAATTGCTTCAGAGTGGCAATGTTTAACAGGAACACGAACGGTTGTTGCTGTGATTGAAACCAGTGGAGCATGAAGTATTTTTTTTGTTTCATTAATCATTTTGTGTTCTTCTTTTGTGTAACCATCTTCACAAAAAGAATCAATGTGCGGAAGAACATTGTTGTAAATTGGATAAGGAAATTTTTTTGGAGCAATTCCCTTTTCGCCATTCACAAGATCTTCATAGCCTTGTTGACCTGCACCACTTACTGCTTGAAATGTTACATAAACAATTCTTTTAATTTTGAATTTTTTGTGGAGCTCACAAAGGGCGACAACCGCTTGAATGGTGCTACAATTTGGATTTGAAATTATGTTGTTATGAAAAAAAGCATCACAAGAATTAACTTCTGGAACAACAAGCGGAACTTCGTCATTCATTCTGAAACAGCTTGAATTGTCAATCACAACAATTCCTTGCTCGGCAAAAAAAGGTGCAAATTCTTTACTTACTGTTGTCCCTGCAGAAAACAAAGCAAAATCAATTTTTTTGTTTATAATGTTTTCTTCACAAAGCTCAAGAATTTTTATTTTTTTATCTTTAAAAATCAAAATTTTTCCTGCACTTTTTTCTGAAGCATAAAGATAGAGTTTTTTGATAGGCAAATTTCTTTCGCTCAAAACTTCAAGCATTTTTCGTCCAACCATACCTGTTGCCCCAACAATTGCAACATTAAATTTTTTCATTAGCGCCACCTTTATTTGTTTGGAATTATGACTGGTTGCAGTTGTTGTCCTTGCAAGGCTTTTTCAACAGTCGGACCAATCAATCTCAAATCAGAAATTAGTGAATTTGGCTTTTTTAAAAAATCATCTTGCCCAAATGGTACAAAATATACATTTTTTGCTTGCATCAAAGTTCCAAGATTTTTTAAATTCAACCCCATTGCATCATTTGATGACAAACCTATAACAACAGGTTTATTGTTTCTTAAATGTGCCTTTACTGCCATTGTTACAGGTGTGTCAGTGATTGCAAGAGAAATTTTTGAAAGGGTGTTCCCCGTGCATGGAGCAACAACCATAACATCAATTATTCCTTTTGGACCAAGTGGTTCAGCAGAAGTCAAAGTGTCAATGGGCTCATTTTGAGTTATCTCAACAACTTTTTGTCTAAAATCAGAAGCAATAAAAAATCTTGTATCTGTTTTTGCTACGGTGTATGAAAAAATTGGAACAATTTTATATCCTTCATCAATTAAATTTTTCATTTCCACAAGAATTTTTGAAAATGTGCAGAATGATCCAGTAATTGCAAAACCTAAAGTACTTTTCATTTGTATATCCTCCATGATTTTATCCTTTCAAAATGCTTTCAACCATAATTTTTGCGGCACTTTTTGAACAATATTTTTGTGGTAAACTTGGCGATGGAATATATTTAAAACCAAATTGTGGAAGAAGTTCAACATTTAAGCAATTTATAGATGCAACTTCAAAAATGACTGTTTCTTTTTTTATTTTTTTTAAAATTTCTTCAGTTAAAAATTGTTTTGGAATTGTGTTTATGATTATGTCAAAATTTCCTATTTCACTAGAAAATTCATCTTTCAAAAATGATTTTTTTGACATGATTAAACTCTCGTTATATTCATTTTCATTGTAGGTTTGTATTGCAACATTAAACCCAAGTTTTCCAAATAGCACTACAATTGCTTTTGCAACTCTTCCGCCACCAAGAATAAGAATTGAACTTTCAAAAATAGATTTTTCATTACAACCAATAATGAGTGCCAAAACTCCTTCGGCTGTTAGCATTGCATTTTTATAGGCAAAGATTTGATCGGAAATTAAATTTGTGTACTTTATATTTTTTTTGCTCAAAATCTCTTTTGTTTCTTCAGAAACATTTCCACCAAAAACATATACAGAATTTGGCAAGGATTCCGCTTCAAGTTTTGAAAGTTTTTTTGCTGGTGAAAAAACTATTTTGTCATTCTCTTCACATTGACTTAAACCAAATATAAATTCCTTAACTGAAAGTCCTTGACTTAATAAATCAGAAAAAACATAAGCATTTCGCTTATCAGAAAGCTCTACTAAATAATTCAAAATTAAAAATCCTCCATCTAAAATCATCGTATGAAGCACTTGTTTAATTTGATACAAAACCTTTTCAAAAAACTATTAAAAAATTTAATAATTATAAAAATATTATTTCAATTATATTTAAACCAATGTTTTTCTTGATTCTTGTTTGAAAATTATGTTTAAAACAATGTTTTTCTTAATTCTGTTAAAAAAGCACTTTTTTACTAAATATTATTTAGATTTTAAGGAAGGATATAAAAACAAATTTAATAGTCAAAAAAAAATAGATATTTTTGCTCCATTATTTTTGCAAAAATACCTATCTTCTTATTTTTTCTTATTTAATTATTTTGTGAAACTAGGTTAATTATTAATCAAAATCTCTTTGGAAATGATTTTGAAAAATTTCTTGAATTCTTGATTGTATATTATTTCTAAAATTTTCCATTGCTGTTTCAATTGCTTGTCTTTTTGCTTCTCTATTGGCTACATGTTGTGCATTTTTAGCATCTTGACTTGCTTTCAAAGCTGCTCTATCTTCTTGAACTTTTAATCTAAGTTCATTGATATTTGCAAGTTTTGCAGTGATTTCAGCAATTTCTTGTGTTTGTTCTGCTGTTCTATCTACCTCAGCAATTGCATTAAGTTCAGCAAGCCTATTTTGATAGTTTGTAATTAAAGTTTCAGCTGGATTTTTTGCTTTAACAAGTTCAACAAGTTCTTTGATTGATAAACTTGCAAGTTCCTCAGTTGTTTTTTCAGGGTAAGAAATTTGAACTGCTTTAATCATTCTAAGTTTTCCAGCACTTATTCCAAGAGTTTCTGCTTCAGTGATGATTGCAGCCATATCTTCAGAACTGAATGCAATTCCCCATATTCCATTATTTAACATATAACCATCAATTCTGTTCATAAGTTTTGCTTTTAATGCGTTGGTTGAACGGTTATTCAAATTTAAAACTGAAATTAGAACTGCATTTGGATTTTCTTCTGTGGCATCTGAGTTGATGTAACCAAGTTCTGTTGCCGCAGCAACAAATAGTTCTGTTGCTTCTTCAACATTTTTGTCAACCAATGTTAGTCCATTAAGAACAAGTTCAGCATCAGCATCTAGTGCGTTTACTCTTACAACAATTTCATTTCTGTTAACGACAAATTCAACGCTAGGATTTATGTCAACACAAACATAGCTTTCTTCAGCTTGAAGAGTGTTGAATGTAACAACTCCAATCATTACAAATCCAAAAGCGATGGCAATCAATGTTATTCCAACAATAATTTTTTTCATAATCTTCTCCTTATTTTAAATATAAATTTAATATACCCCTTTTAAAAAAAAATATCAAACTTTTTTCGACATTTTTAGTTTTTTCAAAAAATGTAAAAATTTTCTTAAAAATGAATAGCGTCTTAGGCATGTAGAAATTTATTTTATTAAAAATTTAAAAACTTTACCATTCTATGAAAAAATCATTAATATTATAAGTAAAAAGATATATCATGTTTGATTTTTTCTAAAATTAAATAAGAAACTTATACAATATGTTTTATAGAACAAAAAAGACTGCTAATTATTAGCAGTCTTTACAAGAATTGGCATTTGAATTTATAGCTATATCTAAATTTTCCTTAACCATTTCATAATATTTTTTTTCATTTGTAAATGGAAGAGCTTGAGTTCCATATGACTTCATGATTCTGCCACTTAATAGCTTATCTTTGTCATATATAAATCCGTTTTCATTTGCGTATTTAAGTTTTCCTTTGTTAAGAACATATTCTTCATCAACTCTATCGCAAACTGAGCAAGAAACAGATTTTCGTTTTTCAACAAGCCCTTCGCAAAGCACAACAAATTCAATATGTGTTGCATTGCAACCCATAATACCTTCTCTCTTAACATAATCAATAATGGTTCTTGTATCTTTTGAGGGAGATAAAATTGGTATAATTTCAACACCTTCATAATTGCTTTTGTCATTATCTCTAAATTTTTTAATTAAAAATTTATTTTTTGTTCTAAGAAGTTCAAAAACATTTTTATATTTTGATTTTAAAAAGTAATCATGTTTATGAATACAGTTTTTAAAATCAATTTTGTCAATTTCAGAAATTATTTCTTGAGGCAATTCTTGAACAAAATTATAAATAATTTTGCCATCATAACCAGACTCTTTTACAAAGTTCAACCAATAGTTCAAAATATCATTTTTAAACAATTTATTTTCATTCATATCATTATCTCCACTAAATAATATTGTACAAATATTATTATATCATATTTTTTTTGTTTTTACAACAAAAATTTACAATTTTAATTTTAAGCTTTGTGATTTAACTTTCGACAAATAGAAAAATATGATAAAAAACTTGCTAAGAAGCAAGTTTTTAGTTGAATTTTTTACCAAATAATTTATTTGACTTTGCAATGTAATCATTAACAATTTTAAAGTATAAATTTTCAATTTTGAAATGAAAAACTTTTGTTTGATTATATCTAACAATTCTTCCAAAATGAATATCATTGTTGTCAAAACCTTTTTTTTGAGCATGTTCAAGTTTTTGTTGATTAATTACAAAATCGTTTCCAACTCTGTCTGCAACACAGCAACAATCCATTGTTTCAACAGCAAATCTATTTTCATAAGCAGTTATGTCAATGTTGACAAATTCGTTATTAAATGTGCCTGACTTTCTGTAAAAATGCAACACAGGTTGTTCTTGTCCATCTTGTTTAACTGGTTTTATTAAAGGTTGAAAATACAAGATTTCTTTTTTCTCTTGATCATTTGTATCCAAAAGTTTTGTGATTTCAATTCTATCTTTCAGTTTCTTCAATATGAAAGGCATAATTTTGTTTGTTGAACAAAAACAAGAATTGTTGTCAACAAAATTAATTTTATCAATTTCTTCAAGAATATTTTTTGGCAAAGATTCAAAAAAGTTTGCAATTACAATGCCTTCAGGTCCGCAAGAAAATCTCGCAAAATCTACCCAATAATTAAAAATTTCATTCTTAAATAATTTGTTCATTCTATCAGATTTCTCTCCTTAAATTCACAAATAATGTTAACATAAAAAAGCCTAAATTGCAATATGTAGGCAATTAATATAAAACAATGAAAAACAACAAAACATTTTAAATGTTTTATATATTAATAATAATGTTAAAAATTAATACGATTAATTACTATTATTGAATTTGCTTTAAAGCAATTAGTGGTATATCCTTGTTCTTTTCAAAAATTTCTGGCAAAAATTCTTCAGTTATTGGATGAGAAATTTCATCACTTCCCACTTCAATTGTGAAAGCTGGAATTTTTAAAACTAAACTTACCCAATCAGAAAATCCACCAGTGGAATTTTCAGTTTTAATAACTGTGTAACCTGTTTCCAAAGCAAACACATTTGCAATTTTTAAATCTCTTGCAATCTCTTCTTCACTTAGCATTTCAAAACCGTAATATATTACATTTCCTTTTGAATGATAAGAAAGTGTTAAGTCAGGCATGATTTTTAGTGTAAATTTAATAAGATCGTTTACTTCCCTTTCACTATTAGCATAATAACCAACAAAATTTGCCGGTGCGGGAGAAAATACATTTTGTGAACCCTTTCCCCAAAGTGCATCAAAATTTACATTCAAATCAACAGTGTTTGCGTTTGCTTTCCAAAGCGAAAAATCCGTTTTGTCGCTATTCACATCAATCAAATATTTTTGTAATTTACTCTCAAGGTTGCTAGCTCCATCAAGAACAAGTTTCACTCCATCTGGATTCATCAAAGGGACAAAATATATTCCACCTTCAAAATTCTCATTTTTTAAATGTTCAACTTGCTTGACTAAAAGAAGACTTGTTATATATTCTCTTGCGTGAAGAGCTCCTTCAACCAAAACTTGCTTGCCATAGTAAGAACCAATATGCACTCCATATATCGGAATTCCAAGTGTGCTATTGCCAACTGTAAAAAAATCAATATCATCAAGATTTTTTAAATTTTCAATCTTTTCAAAAAGCTCTTTAAAAGTAATCATTAAATTCTCCTAACAAATTTATATGTTAGCTTTTTGTAAATTTGTTATTAACTTTAAAATTTTATTTGTTTAAAAACCGCACTAGATATATTTACAATCAATCTTATCAGATAATTAAATTCTAAGAGTTTATAATAAAATATCGACTAATCGCTTCCTATTCACTCACAATCTAACTCTTCACTCTTTATTTACATTATTCACTATTCATTCTTCACTGATTCACTATTCAATGTGTCATCGCACCGCCTCGCTAAAAACTTGCCACTGGCAACTTTTCTAAACGCTTGCGCCCTCTTAGGCTTCAAATCCCTTTTATAAGAAAAAAAATCACCAAATTATAAATAATCTATTAATATAAAAAATTTGATATACTAAGAAAAAAAATATAGTAATTTAAAATATGGAGTACAAAAAAAACAGGCTGAATTTAGTTCAGCCGTTACTTTTTTTTTGAACGAACCCCTTAATAGGAGGGGGAGCTGGGAGGGGAACACAAAAAAAAGCGAGCTAGCAAATTTTCATTTGCGTACCCGCTTATTTTTTTGGGTGCCACCCCAGTACTGGTGCGGATAAAGGGATTTGAACCCCCACACTTTCGTACTGGATCCTAAGTCCAGCGCGTCTGCCAATTCCGCCATATCCGCTCATGAATTGGGACATTTCTTTTACTTTGTGGCATATGCCATTAATATAAAAAAAAAGGCTTGGTGGCTCACCCGGGATTCGAACCCGGGACCCCTTGATTAAAAGTCAAGTGCTCTACCAACTGAGCTAGTGAACCATAAATTTTTTTTTCGCAAAAGGCTTGGCTTTTGCAGTGGCTGGGGTGGCAGGAATTGAACCTACGAATACGGGAGTCAAAGTCCCGTGCCTTACCGCTTGGCGACACCCCAATACATGTGCTGCTGAATTCGTCCCCATTCGATAATTTGGCTGGGGTGGAAGGATTTGAACCCTCGAATGCGGGAATCAGAATCCCGAGCCTTACCGCTTGGCGACACCCCAACATGCACAAAGAAACTTTTTAATGGGGTGAGTGAAGAGATTCGAACTCACGGCCTCCAGAGTCACAATCTGGCGCTCTAACCAACTGAGCTACACCCACCATCTGGTGCACTTGGAGGGAGTCGAACCCCCGACCTCTGCCTTAGAAGGGCATTGCTCTATCCATCTGAGCTACAAATGCAAGTCTAGGTTCATTAATTAAAGCCCGTTTCATTAACTAGGGAATGGAGCGGGTGAAGGGAATCGGACCCTCGCAACCAGCTTGGAAGGCTGGGGCTCTACCACTGAGCTACACCCGCAAATCCGGACCTTTTCAATGAACGGTGTTAAATATATCACAACACTAATTTTGTGTCAACATAAAAATTGAATAATTTTAAAAATTTTGTTACTTTATTCAGAAATTTTATTGTTTTCATAAAGAGAAATGCCAAACATATCATATTTGTGACAACAAATAAATGTAATAAAATTTATTACTTGTTGTTTGCGAGGTAATTTTTGAAATCATTAGTGATAAGAAATAGAAAATTTAAAAGAAAATCATTAATAAGTAAAATGAATTTTTTTCCAATAATAATTGTTTCACTTTGCATTGCAACAAGCATAATGATGGCTAGTTTTCTTTCTTCAATCATCACAACTAGCGGTATTGGATTTTTAAGCACTTCAAAAACTCAATCATCAACTTCTGTTTGGGCAATTTCTATTGGTAGTTGCACCACCTACTCACAAGCAGAAGAATTGTCAGAAACTGTTAAAACAAAAAATGGCGGTGGTGTCATTTTTAAAAAAGACCTATTTTATGTTTTGGCTTCAGCTTATGAAATTGAAAACGATGCCAAAAAAGTTCAAACAAATTTAAGTGAACAAAACATAAGCAGTGAAATAATTAAAATTGAAGTTCCACAAACAAGCATATCTTCATCATACACAATTTCTGAAGTAAATGTGCTAGATGCTGGACTTACTGCTTACAAAGAGTCTTTCAGAACCTTGTTTGATCTTTCTATTGCCTTAGACACTCAAACAAAAAGCGATATTATAATTAAAGAAGCAGTTGTTAAACTGGAAACAAAATTGACAAAAATCAATGAGGACTTTGCAAGTTATCTAAACAGCAAATTAACCGCAAATCTTGTGGCTTTGGTGCTTCAAAACGAACGCACTTTAGCAATTGTTAAAGGCCTTACCACAACCAACAATTCTCTTGCTATTGAACTTAAATCTGCTTATTTAAACATAATAATTGGACAACAAGAAATGCTTGAAAGCCTTCAAACAACAGTATTTTAAAAGATACTGGAGTAAACAAAAAAATTACGCAGTTACACAAAAAAAATACTGGGGTGGCACCCAAAAAAATTATGCAGACACGCAAAACCTTGTTTTGCTAACTTGCTATTTTTTTGGTTCTCCTCCCACCTCCCTCTCCAATTAAGGTGTTTGTTCAAAAAATCTTTTGCCCGAACTAAATTCGTGCAGATTTTTGTGAACTCCATATTAAAATGATTTCAAAAGCTAAATTGGAAATAAGCAAAAGGTAAAACAAAAAGTAACGAATGAAACAAATTCAGCCTACTTTTTTTAACTCCATATTTTAATTAAATTTTTTAGGTTAGTCAAAATTTCCTAATTGGTGTTTGTTTATATAGGTTAAAGTTTTTGGAATCCAATTTGATTTTTTTATCTAATTTCTAAGATGGAATTTTTGAAAATGTATCATTAGATTCTAGGTAGAAATTCAGCCTGCTTTTGAACTCCGTTATAATATAAACAATTAGTTTATAAAATTTTATAATTACATAAGAAAATATTAATTAAGAAATAAGAATTTTCTTAGTGTGGAATATTGTACTTTTTTTGATTACTTTAAATGTTCCGAAAATGTTCATCAAAAACCCTTTGCATTTTTTTTGACCTAATTTTTCCTGTGCTTTTGAAATATATTCTTCCATTTCCGTTTAGCCCCGTTTTTTCACAAACACGCCTAGCTTGTTCAGCTGTTGCACTCTCACTTAGATAAAATTTGACATTTCCTAACACCATTTCGATTTGATTTTGCAAATATGTGTAATGAGTGCAACCAAGCACAACTCTTGTTATTTTGTGCTGTTTGAAATATTCAAGTTCATTACTTAACCATGGTAGGATATCGTCTAAACAAGATATGTTTTTGTCTATTAATGAAGCCAAACTTGAATTGCAATAATAATGCAATTTATTTGGCACTTGTTTTTCTGCTTGATAAACACTTTTTGCATATTTTTTTGTTAAAGGTGTGCAAAGAACAAGAATATTGTCGTTTTTTTCTAAATTATCTAGAGCTGGTTTAAGAGCTGGTTCAATTCCAACAACTGGCAAGGAAACATTTTTTCTTAGTTCTTCAATGGCACAAGCGGTTGCCGTGTTACAGGCAAGAATAACCATTTTGATGTTAGAATTATTTTCAATTTCTTTAACAATGTTATTAACAACAATTGTTTCAACTTCACCTTTTGTTTTGTTTCCATATGGGCAATTTTTATCGTCCATTAAAAAAATGAAGTTCTGTTCTGGCATTTTTTCTTTGCAAAGATTTAGCACATGCATGCCACCGTATCCGCTGTCTAGAACAAGAATCAAATCATTATTCACTTAAATCATTTTATGAAAGGATTTTCACAAATGACACAAAACAAAAGATTTTTATTTAAATATTAATTTAAAATGATTTAAGCATTTCAATTTCTTTTAATGATAATGACTGCAACAAGCACTGATTAAGTGCATTTGACATAATTTCACTACAATAATTAATCATGTTGTCAACAGATTTTGGAGCAAATACATAATTTTTGCTTTCTTCTTCATTAAAAATTGCGTCCCCAATGGCAACAAGCGGAACTCCCAAAGAAAACACTGGTACTCCAAGCTCGTTACTTGTTATTGGCGAATTATCACTGTTTACCCCTGCCCCCGGAATTAGACCGCAACTAGCAAACTGAAAACTTTTTCCAAGGCGTGACGGCGATTTTGAAGCAAAACTGTCAATAAGAATAACCGCACTAACTTTGCTTGCTGAAACAATAGCGGAAACTGTTTTGGAAGTTTGCAATCCTGTTTTTCCGCTAACATCAGGATTGAAAGCATAAACTCTTCTTAGTTTAAGAATTTGACTTTCTGGATAAGCTCCAGTTGCAATGATTTTTCGAACTGTTTTTGGCCCTAAAGAATCAACAACAAAACCATTGTTTCCAATTCCAACCACCAAAATTGGAGCATCTTTGCTGATTTCATTTTTAATTAACAATTTTTTCATTCCTTTTGCCAAAGCTTTTGACAAAACAGGAATGTAACAACTTCCAACTTTAAACAAGTTTTCACATTCCAAAACAAAGTAATCATCTTTTTTCTTTGATTTTGCACTTGGTTTAATTTGAAAAAACTCTTGTTTAAAAGGTAATCTTCCATTAATTTCTTTTCGTTTCTCTGTTTTAACAATCGCATCAGTTGCTGTTTCATTAGCCATTTCCATCCAATAACTCATATTTAAACCTCTTTTAAATTATTTACACGAAATAGTATGTATATCATTCATATAATTACCCAAATTAATTAAAAAATGCTTGCAAATAAAAATTTATTGTGGTAAACTGCTCAAGTTTAGGATACCGTACTTGACGGAACTTAAGAGTTATTAATTGAAATAAGGAGAAATGAAATGCCAAACATTAAATCAGCGATTAAAAGAGTGAAGATTAACGAGAAGAAAAATCTTGAAAACCGTTCAATTAAATCACGCATTGCAACTGAAACAAAGAAATTTGTTGCTTTGCTTGCATCAGATGTTGCTAAAGCAGAAGAACAACTTAAAGTTGTTGTATCTCTTATGGATTCAGCAGCAAATGAAAACATTATTCACAAGAATAGTGCTGATCGTAAAAAAGCTCACTTTGCACACCTTTTATCAGTAAAAAAATCTGCTTAACAGATTGAAATCAAAATGTCAGTTTTAAACTGGCATTTTTTTTAAAAATTTAACTTGGAATTTAAAAAAACAAAATAAATTCAAATAAATGTTTTTCTTAGAGTTTTTATTTGTATTAGACTAAAATAAAAAAATACGATTTACATAATGATTTAAAATTTTTGTTTAAAGTACCAAGTAAAAAGAAAATTTAATTTTAATTTAATTAAAATTTGATATTTAAACTTATTTTATGATTTTGTGACAAAAAAAGAAAAATACTTATTGATATGACGGATTGTTATTTTCTAACTTATTTTTTTTGCTTAAGTACCAAAATCCTGAAACCATGCAAAACAAAAATATTAAAACACAAATGCCTTTAAGAGCCCAAGAATTGTACAATATCGTTGGTGTTTGATTTGGCAAACTGTAACTTAGAAAATCAGTTGACAAAACAACTTTTTCTGCAAATTCAGAAGCTTTTTCAATATTAGAATAAAAGACATCTCCAAAAATTGTTTCATTTGTTAACTTTGTGTCATTGATATGAGCGATTCTATTTGAATCATCGTTTTCTTTCCAATCCTCAAAAAAACCTGTTTTTGTTCCAGCAAAAAATGTTACAGAGTTTACACAATGATTTAAAAGTGCTGTCATGTCAGAATTGAAAACAAGTGTTCCAATTGTTTGACTAGAGTTGTCTGGGTATGACAAATTTGGAGAATAAAGCTCAAATGCGTCATTCAAATCTGTGTTTACCCTTTTGATATGATTCATGTAAGACGGCTCTGAACCGCCATTTGAATAAAACAAGCTTTGTCCCATACCTACTGAATCAAAATTTATGAACAAAAATATATTCTCTTTTTCTTCATTTGTAAGAAGTGAAGCAAAGTGTTGGCTACCTAGGCAACCAATTTCTTCTGCTCCAAACAAAACAAACCATGCGTTAAATTCAAAATTTTTTCCGCTTAATTTGTCAATTGTTCTTAAAAGCGAACAAACTCCGCTAAGATTGTCACCATAGCCGTTTGAATTTTCTGAATAAATATTGTCGTAATGTGCTCCAAAAATCACAATGTTTGAACTTTGAACAACTGAAGGCAAAATCCCTATTACATTTTTTGAAGTTTGAGCACCATTAACATTGAAAATTTGCTCATATTTTGTTGTGATTCCCCTTGAAATCAATTGTTCTCCGAGTAAAAATGCTGATTGCGTTTCTCCTTCTGACCCAGCTGTTCTATTTGATGGTAACAATTCATTTAAAAATGTCATAAGTTCTTCAGCAAAAACAGTTTCTTCAGCAAAGACTTGGCTTACAAATTTTGTTTGACAAGCAAAAATCATTAAACAAATAATAATTAAAATTAATTTTTGAAGATGTTTCATAGCACCCCCAATAACACTATTTTTAATAAACCCAAAACAAAGAAAGGAAAAATAACAAAACGGATTAGTTCACTTTTTGTTGCTCTGATAAAATTTCCTTTAACCAGCAAACTAGTTATAACAAGAAAACATATGCTCAAAAAAACAGTGTAAATTATTGGCACGGCTACTGCCGAAAAGCTTATTTGCTCATTAAATACAGCTAAAAGACTTCCCTTAATAAGCATCACAAAAGAAATTCCAATTAAAGTAAAACGAAAAAATGCTTCTTTATAAAAAACTTTGGTTAAATTTTTTTGCAACATAATAGCAAAGCATACATTGAAAAATAACCTATTTATGTAATAACCAAAAATTCCAAAACCAAGGCAAATAAAAACATTTATAATAACAACAGAACCAAAATAGTTCTTTGCAAAAAAAGCATTTCCAAAAGCAAAACAAAAAATGCAAATGATTGAAATTATCAAATCAGCTGATTTATTTGATGTGAAAAAATCATGAAAATAATCACGCTCCAAGCAGTTTCACCACGAAAAATGTAAGCGAGTTTTCACTGCTCATTTTTCCACTTTTTATGTTGTATTCAACTTCACAACATATATCAATAATTTTTTTAAGGGTTACAGGAGAAAACTTGTTTTTTTGTTCTCGTGCTTTTGTGATTGCATATTCTTTTACACCCAAAAGACTTGCGACTTCACTAGAAGGCAAAGTTGAAACACTTGCATATAAGAGCCTTCTGAAATGGTTTGAAACAAGTGAAATAATTCCAAAAGTTGCATCTTTTTTTTCTTGCATCATGGAAGAAATCATTTGCCATGTTTTGTCATAATTTTTTGTTGCAATGGCATCTGAAAGTTCAAAAACTGCATAATCATTTGTTGCTTCAACCATTTCTGAAACCATTTCACTTTTGATTATTGGTTCAACAATGTCATATGAAGAAAGTTTGTGAACTTCTGATTTAATTTTGAAAAGGTCAAACGCACAAGCTTTAACAAGTTCAATTGCTGCTTTTTCAGAAATTTTTTTGCCATGTTTTGATGCTTCTCCAACAACAAATTTCAGTGCTAAGGGCATTGAAAGTTTGTTGCAGTCAATTTCTTCGCATTTACTTTTTAAAAAGTCCCAATTTGAATTGGTATTTGAAGAAGTTATCAAAAGGCATGAACAATCTTTAGGGTTTTCAACATAAGCAAGTATTTCTTTTTTGTCATTATCAGAAAGTTTCAAGTTTACATCTTTGATATGAATAAATCGTTTTTCATCAATGACTGGAAACTGTTCACAAGCTTCCAAAACACTCCTTATTGAAAAAAATTCGTTATCAAAAACTGATCTATTAAAATCTGGCAATTGTTCGCCACAATTTTTGGAAATTATTTCAGCAGTTTTTGCAAGCAAAAAAGAATCTTCCCCTTTTGCATAATAGACAGGAAACATTTTTGACTTAATTGAATTAACAAAATTTTCAAATTTCAAAAATAGTTGCCACCTTTAATTAAAAATCTATTAAATAATAACATTACTTAAGTTTATTGTCCAACAATCATTTTGATTTATAAGCCCGTCCAAAGAATTTTTTGTTGGATTTGGAAGAATTTGTTTGTTATAAAAATCATTTGGCAAAGAAAAGTCCAACGAACGAGCATCGAAAACTTCAATGTTTGAAAAATTATTTTCAATCAAAGATAAACTTGTTAAATCAATTTGTGAAGAAGGGAAGAAAATTGTTTTGAAAAAACTTGTTACACCTAAACCCAAAAAATCAGAATTATAACAAAATGTGAAAGTTGTAAAATCTTTTGAAACATAAGGCTTCTCTATTAACCTTGTTTTGCAATAACTGTTTTCAAACATTAATTCGCTATTTTCACTTGTTCCAAAAATGACAACTTCTTCAACATAATATTTTGTCAGAAATTCTTCAGAAAGGTTGGCTAAGCTGGAATTAACAACAAAAATTGAGTCTATTTTGTAAACTTTTTTGTTATGCAAAAAAGAATCAAGCTTGTCATTGCACGATTTCCCTGAGCCAAAATCAATAAGGTCATAATGACCGATTGAGCTTTCAATCAATGTGCTTTCTCCACTTGGCATATAAATGAAACAAACTTGTCCATTTGTTGTTGCTGGTGGAATGTGGTACAAAAGAGAAAACAAACACACAACCACTGCTGTTAGTGAAGATAAAAACATTTTTGTTTTTTTTGAAAAATTCACAAAACGACTTAGTAGCCCAAGGCAAACACAAAATCCAACAATCAAAATTGAGTCAAAATGAAATATATGTAAAAATGAATTTGGAACTTCGGCAATTATTGAAGAAATTTTTGTTACAAAAAGCACAATTAAATCTGGTATAAAGAACAAAAATCCCATAAAAGGTAAGAAAAGAACAATAAGCGAAAAAACAACGATTAGCATGTAAAAAAGTCCAAATAGTGGAATGCAAACAAAGTTGGCAAGAATTGATAAAATTGGAACTCCATTAAAGTAAATAATTGAGAGTGGGAAAATTCCAATTTGAATGGCTAATATAACTGAAATTGAATTGCAAAATCTTTTACCAGGCAAAAACTTTTGAAGCAAACCAGACAAAGGTTTAACAAGCAAAATCATTGAAAAAACGCAAGCATAACTAAGCAAAAAGCCACCATCTAATGGAGAAAGTGGATTGATTATGGTTATGATTAGTCCAGAAAGAGAAACTGTTGTGAGCATGTCGTTTTGTTTTCCAACAACATAGGCAAAAAGTACGCATAAACTCATTAATGTTGCTCTCATAACTGATGGTGCAAAGCCACAAGTCCACGCGTATATCAAAAGCACAACTAGTGAAATTGCAAACTTAAATTTTGGTTTAATTTTAAAAAGTCCCAAAAAAAGATATAAAATTGAACATAAAAAAGCAACATTCATGCCTGAAACCGCCAAAATGTGTGAAATACCAATTTGCTTAAAATCTCTGATTGTTGAATCTGATATTTGTGATTTATCGCCAAAAAGAGCTCCAAAGGCAATTCCTGCATTTTCTGAAGTCATATATTTTTGCAAAATGTCTGCAACTTTCAATCTAATTTTTTCATCTAGTCTTGTGTGAAATTTAACAACTTCAATTGACGAAGGTGAATTTGCAGTGTAACGAATGTTTTGTATGTAATTCCACAAAAACACACCTTTGTCATACAACAAAATGTTTTCAACTGTGCTTTCAAACTTAATGATGCTACCAACTGGATAATCTGCTTTGGTTTTGTTCCAAACACTTAAAGAAAGTCGTCTTGGTACGCTTAAAAAATCAAGAGAAACATTTTTTAGAACAAGTTGTAAACTTGTTCCATCAATATAAGAACTGTCAATTTCTCCTTGAATAACAATGTTGTTTTCATTTGCTTCAAATTTGTCCCAATCCGAGCAAACCATAAGTGGCAAAAACATTGCAAAAACAAATGAAACAATTGAAAGTGCAAGTGTTACTGCCCTTTTTATGTTGTATCTTTTTTTCTCTTGAATTTCTTTGTTTGACACAATCGCATTTTTATTTTTTTGAAAAAAAGGAAGAATACTCCACAAAATTCCAAGACAAATCAAGATGACGGAAAAACAAATAGCTAAAGCATTTAAAGAAATGATAAGCTCAGAAAAATATAGCCCCATGCAAAGAGCAATAAAAATGAATACAATCGGTCTTAAATTGATTCTTCTCATTTGTTTTTCTTTTTCATATTTATAAACAAAATGATATCATAAAAAATTTACTTTTGCAAAGAAGACAACTGGTTTTATTTATTGAATCAAAGAAAAAAATTAAAAATATCTTTTTGTTTTGACAAGGTTTTTGTTTTATTGCCTTAAGACAAAAAAATTTAAGCATCTATAAATCTGATAATCGTTTTGATTATGAACTGCAAATTATTGTTTAACTGATTTATTTTTGCCTTTTCCAAAATTTTCAAGTGCTTTTGAAGAAAAGAGATAAATATTTTTGTTTTCTTCAACAAAGTCTTCGCTTGCATATTCAATCATTAAAGATATTAACTTTTGAAAAGAAATACCTTCTTTAGACCAAAAATAATTTGCTAAAGACCCTGGAATTGTGTTTACTTCGTTTAAAAAAAGTTCTTCCGTTTCAGAGTTAAACAAAAAATCGGCTCTCACCACACCTTTACATGCAAGAACCTTAAATGCTTTTTCACTTTCTTCTTTAATTTTTTGTGTAAGTTCTTCAGATATTTTTGCTGGAAATTCTCGCTTTGAACTGCCCATACCTTCAAGCTTTCCGTTTGAAAGATATTTTGCTTCAAAACTTAAAAACTTTTCCCAACTAATTGGCTCTTCAACATCACTCACAAGAATATTTGAACTGTTACCCAAAATACTACAATTAAATTCTCTGAGGTTTTGAACTGCTTTTTCAACAAGAATTCTTGTATCAAATTTTTCAGCTATGTTAATGGCTTCAATTAGATTTTCTTTGCTTTCACAAATTGAAATTCCAATGCTACTCCCAAGGTTGCTTGGTTTAACAACAACAGGGTAACCAAGAGTTTCAACTTTTGATAGTGTTTCATTTTGAGAATTAAGCCAATCCATTCTTGTGAACCAAACGCACGGAGTTTGATTGAATCCATTTGCTTTCAAAATTGATTTCATAAGAATTTTATCCATGCAAACTGCACTGCCAAGAACACCACAACTTGTTTGAGGAATTTTGCATGAACTAAGAATTCCTTGAAGAGAGCCGTCTTCTCCACCTCTTCCATGATTGCACAAAATTGCCATATCAACTCTTATAAAGGGTTTGTATTTGCCATGCACAAACCTAGCCAAACATGGTTCTCCAGCAATCAAAGAAACTTTTTCAACTCCCCTTGCAACTGGACTGAAGTTTTTTAAAAATTCAATATTCTCAATTTGTTTTCCCGTGTACCAACCTCCACCTCGTGAAATATACACTGGCACAAAATTTAAGCCAATAAGCTCCTTTTTCTTTTTATCTTTTATTGTTTTTTCTTCTTGCCTAATTGCCCCAATTGTTTGCAAACCTGTGATTATTGATATATCATGCTCAACACTTACTCCGCCAAAAAAGACTAAAACATTTCTATTCATTCTTTCCTCACTTCGTTTTTCTTTATGATGAAAGAAAAAAAATAGTTAATCTGTCAATTTTTTTAAATATTTATTTGTGTTGACAAGTTATTTTCAATTTTAAAATCAAGATTTTTCATGATATAAAAAAAAATAGTAATGATTATTTACTATTTTTATTTTTTTTTAAAATTAATTAGTTTTTCGGAAGATAATTAGTTTTTTGCATTTTATTTTTTGTAATTTTTATTTTATTTTGATAACCTAAATTTGCATATTTATAATTAAAAATGTCATTTGTTATAATAATATTTTTGATATTTAACTTTATTAATCTTATTCAATTTTTTGTAGAAAGTCTAAAAACATTTTTGGAGGTTCTGATTCAAAGGACATCGTTTCATTTGTTCTTGGGTGAACAAAAGAAATATATTTTGAGTGAAGAAGTTGCCCGCTTTTTTCAATTGCTTTACATCTCGTGCCGTATAGTTCATCGTTTGTTACTGAATGTCCAACATGTTTCATATGAACTCTGATTTGATGAGTTCTTCCAGTTTTTAGCAAGCATTCAACAAGTGTGTAGTGAGCATATCTTTTTAAAACTGTAACAATGGTTATTGCGTTTTTCCCTTGCCCTTCTGGCAAAACTGCCATCATCTTTCTGTTGCTTGGCGATCTGCCAATTTGAGTGTTTATCACTTTTTCATCAAACTGAATAACACCATCGCAAAGAGCAACATATTTTCTGACACATGTTTTGTTTGCAATTTGTTTTGAAAGAGAAACATGAGCAAAATCATTTTTGGCAACGAGCATAAGCCCAGTTGTGTCTTTGTCTAGTCTGTGGACAATGCCTGGTCTAACTTCACCATTTATTCCACTAAGATTTTTAACTTTATACAAAAGTGCATTTACAAGTGTGCCAGAATAGCTTCCGCCCCCTGGGTGAACCACGAGCCCTGCTTGTTTGTTAATAACAAGCAAATCATCATCTTCGTAAACAATTGAAAGTGGAATATCTTCGGGTGAAAGATCAATTTTTTTTGGCTCAATTTCGCTTATTTCAATTTTGTCGCCTGTCTTTAATGGATAGCCCGCCTTAACGGTTTTGCCGTTTAGTAAAACCAATCCGTTTTCAATCAAATTTTTTATGTGTGAACGGGTATGAGATGGCAAACATTCAAGTGCAAAAATATCAAACCTTTTTTCCTTATCACACTCATTAGCCAAGAAAACTTTTGTCATTTTTCTTCCTCTATTATGTAAATTAAATTTTTATTGCTTCGAACAAAATAATATTTAATGTTTTTTCTTATTTATTATTTTTCATTATTTTTGTTTTATCGTTTTGTTTGATTTCACATTTTATAATCCAAATTGCAAACAAAGCTACTCCAACATTCAAACATATATCTGCAACATTGAAAATTGGGAAATTAATAAAATCTGCACTTAAAAAATCTCTTACATAGCCAAGAAAAATTCTGTCAATCAAGTTTCCAATTGCTCCAGCAAAACCGAAGGCAAAAGCAAAACGATATAGTTTTGTTTTTTTCTTTTGAGCTTTGTGAAAAAGCAAAAAGGCAGTAAGAAAAATTAGTGAAATTATAATGAGCAAAACAGTATGATTTCTTAAAAAGCTAAAAGCTGCACCTGTGTTATGAACGCTTTTGAAAGAAAAAACATTTTGCAAAACCACAATTGTTTTTCCGTCAAAAAAAAGTTTGCTTAATTGATCGGCTAGTATAAGTGCCGCCGCCCCAAACAATTCAATATTTGATTTGATAAAATTTTTCATTTTTTCCTTTTAGTTTTGTTTTGGTTGTGGAGTAAGCAAAAACAAATTTCCTTCAAGTTTTTCAACTGTGCCTCTCATGGCATAAACTGCTCCAGAAAGAAAATCTAATCCTCTTTCAGCATCTCTTTGAGAAAGTGCAGAAAAGTTAACAATAACCGCTTCTCTTTTTCTAAGAAGTTCCACAATTTCTTGAATGTCTGATTGAGAACGAGGAGATTGAACCATGCCACTCTTTGAAGAAGCCGAAGGCAAAACACTGCTTTGAGTTTTTACAATTTGTGGTTCTTCAAATTTGGGCATTGCAACAACAGGCTCTTCTGGAAGAACTTTTGTCAAATCAAATTTTGCACCCTCAATAGGTTTTTGCTTTTTTTCTTTTTTTTCTTTTTGAGTATGCTCATTATCATCGTTTTCAAATCCAAGACCTTTTAAAATTATGTCAAATAGCCCCATATTTTCTCCTTAGATTTTGCAAAAAATCTTAACATTAATTCCTAATCATATTAGCTTTATTTGTTTTTTTTTGCAAGTGTTATTATTTGCTTAAAAAAATAAATGTTAAACTTCATTTGTAAAAATGAAATAAGTTTTAATTTTTTCATTTTTCTTTTGCCAAACTGTTTGACTTGAATAATATTTTTTTACAAAGCCAAGATAGTATCATATTTTTGATGGACAATTTTTTTACATTTTGCTATTATTTGTATAAAGGAGATATTTCATGAGAGATCTTAGTTTCAAAAAGGTTGTAAATTTTTTCGCTTTTATTGCTGTTGTACTCATTGCTCTTGCACTTTTATTATTTAAGTTGTTTCCACAAGTTGCAACAATCAAACTTATTGGCGAAATAATTGCATACATTGTAACACTTATAGCTGCATTCAATTTTGTTAAAATGAAAAGAAATGCAATCATCACAGTTATTTATGCCATAAGTGCCACTGCAATAATTGCACTTTTAATAATTGCCTAAAACCAATCTTAAGGAGCAAATTTTGCTCCTTTTTTTATGTTCTTATTTGTTTAATCTTGAATTTTTTAAAAATTTAGAAAGTTTTGTGTTAATAACCCAAAATTAAATATTTAATTTAACTAACATTCAAATTCTTATAAGCTTTGATTAAATATTCAAATTTTATTTAAGCCTAGTTTCTTTGTAAAAACAGAAATAGGTATTTTAATTTATTTTGATTGATGTTATAATTTTTGTATTGAGGTTACAAAAATGGACTTTTATCAAAAAAATCTTACTTTTGCAGTTACCAACCTTTCTGTAAACAAAAATTGGGTTGATGCTGTTAATGAGTGGGAAATTTTGGATTGCATTGAAGATGAATCAATGTCATCTTCTTGTGTTTGTGGCAAGGAAAAACTTAGATACTTGTTTACAATAACAAACAAACTTAATGGCAACAAACTTTATCCAATTGGTAGTTCTTGCATCAAAAAATTTGAAAGAGTTGATCTCTGCGAAATGGTTTCAATCAAAGAACAGTTATTCAAACTTCTTCACGCAATTAAAAGCAATAAATATATTAATTTTGATGCAAATCTTTTTTCAAGGAAACTCCTCAAATATTTTTTGGATAATAGTGTCTTTGTTCCAACAATATATAATCATAGCAATCCCAATAATGACTACGAATTTATGCTTAACATGTTTAACTTAAGAAGCAAGCTTGATGAAAAACAAGACAAAAGAGTTAAAGCTATTCTTTTGAATTACATAAAGCCATATCTTGAGAAAATTTTGAAAAACAAAGTTAAAACATTGATTGAAAAATCTTTTTAAGATGTTATATTTACAAAAATTTATTATAAATTTGCATAACTAGAAATTATTTTATAATCATCTAACTAGATGAAAAAAAAATATATTTTAAATTTAGTTTTTAAAATAGAATTTAAAAACTAAAAGATAAAAGGAGAAATATGGAATTAACTAAAAAAGAAATTGATTATGCCTTGGAATGTGACAAAAAACAATTAGAAACAATTTTTAATACTTCTCTTGACATGATTCTCATTAAATCGCTTAAAGAAAAAAAAAGTGAACAAACCATCATTACTGAAGCAAAAAAACTTGGCTATGAAGAAAACGAAACAAAAAAAAGAATGCAAAACATTCTTTCTTCAGGAATTTTAAATTTTTAATCATTTTAATTTGTCTATCAGTTAATTTTTGTTAATTTATACTTTTGTATTGTTCACAAAACTTGTTTTAAAAAAAAATATTTTTTATTTTTTTAGTAAGCGGTTTTTATCTTGATTTTAAAAACTTTATTCACCTTGTTTATTTTCGTCATCAAAATTTATAAGATCCGAATCATTAGGTTGTTTGAAGCAAAATCTATCAATCAAGGCAAGAATTTCTTCTTTGCCTTTTTTTGTTTCACAAGAAAATGGAACTATGTCACCTGTTCCAAGCATAAGCTCATTTGCAACAATTTTTATATATACAGAAATTTTTGATTTTGGAATTTTGTCAGCTTTTGTTGCAACAATTTTGAATGCTAGTCCAGATTGAAACAAAAATCTCATCATTTGTTTGTCTAAGTCAGTTGGTTTATGGCGAATATCCACGAGCAAAAAAATTAGATTAATTTTGGAATTAGCAAGATATTCTTCAAGTAGAGTTGCCCAATTTTCTTTGTGTTCTTTACCTGCTTCAGCATAACCATAACCCGGCAAATCAACAAGGTGAAAATTGTTGTTTATAAGAAAAAAGTTTATGAGCCTTGTTCTCCCAGGGGTTGAGCTTGTTTTGGCAAGATTTTTTGAATTTGTCAAACAATTAATAAGTGAACTTTTTCCAACATTGCTTCTTCCAACAAATGCAACCATAGGTAGTGGAGAAGATGGAAGACATGAACATGATGCCACACTTGTTACAAATTTTGCTTCTTTAATTATCATTTTGATTTTTCCTTTTTCAAAATAAACATAACACAATTTTAGAAAATAAGAAAGTAATATATTTTAAAAGTGGCATTTGATAAAAATCTAGCATATAAATAACTGATTAGAGTTAAATGCGTAGGAGGACAAACATGTCTTTTTTCATTAACAACACTTGCCCGATTAGACCGGGGCCAATTTCAGGAAATGTTCCACCACCATGCGAAAGAATTTGTATTCAAGTGAAAAAAGTTTTTGATGCGTGCATTTTCCAAGACCGTGAAGAAGATGTTCTTTTGACAGCGTCAGGTTTTAATCCTGCGAATCCTGTTCAACCACTTACATTTGTTTCAACCAATTCTGTTCTAGCACCATCTACAATTGAAAATTTAACTATTGAACGATGTGCTGACAGACCAAATTTTGCAATAATCTCAGGTGATATCGTAATTACTGCTGTCATCATTTATACCGATGCAAATGGTGTTGCGGGAACAGCATCAAGCACCGTTACAGTTCCATTTTCAACCACATTGTTCTTTCCACAAACATCAATCACACCAGTTGTTGTTGAAAGTTTTGCGAGTTTCACTTCTCCTATTGGTACATATATTGGAAACAATGTTTTTCAAGTTGATTTGTGCAAAACAATTCTAATCAAAGTTGTTGGCGAAGTTGAATTGCTTATTCCATCATATGGTTATTGCCCAATTCCTGAATGCCAATGCACAAGCGAAGATATTTGTGAAGGATTCTTCAATCAACCACTTTTCCCAAATGCATTGTAAAACAAAATCATGGCAAAAAACTCAAAAATAATTTGAGTTTTTTGTTTTTATTTTGCAAAAAAAAGTTTATTCTATGTTATACTGATAAAAAAGAATTAAGGTGGAAAAATGGATAAACTTTTTATTATTGATGGAAACAGTTTGGCATATCGAGCTTTTTATGCTCTTCCACTTTTATCTAATGACAGGGGCGAATTTTCAAACGCAATTTATGGTTTTTGCTCAATTTTGTTTAAAGCAATTTCAATTGAAAAACCAACGCATGTGGCAGTTGCCTTTGACACAAAAAAGCCCACTTTCAGACATGAAATGTATTCAGAATACAAAGGTACAAGAAAAAAAATGCCAGAAGAACTTGCAAGTCAAATGCCAATTCTTATGGACATTCTTAAGAGCATGAACATTGCAGTTTACACTAAAGAAGGAATTGAAGCTGATGATATCATCGGCACAATTTCAAAAAAAACGCCTGTAACAACAGTTATTGTTACGGGAGATAGAGATTCTCTTCAACTAATTGATTCTTCAACATCTGTGTTTTTGACTAAAAAAGGAATTTCAGATGTTGTTAAACTTGATGAAAAAGGACTTAAAGAAGAAACTGGACTTATCCCTAGTCAAATTGTTGACTTAAAATCTCTTATGGGCGACGCTTCTGACAATATTCCAGGGGTAAGCGGTATTGGAGAAAAAACAGCACTAAGTTTGCTTGAAAAGTATTCAACGCTTGATGGTGTTTACAAAAACATCGAAAACATAACTGGGAAGCTTAAAGAAAAACTTGTTAATGGTATTGATTTAGCCAATTTGTCGCACACACTTGCAACAATAAAAACGGATTGCGACATAAATTTTAAACTTGAAGATTGCGTTTTAAAAATGCCATTTGGAGCTGAAACAAAAAGATTTTTTGCAATGTATCAATTCAAAACTCTACTTGGTAGAAAAGAATTTTTTGACGAAACGATTAGCGACATAATTTCTGAAGAAATTGTTCCTTCTTCAAAAAAAATTGTTGAAATTCACAACAAAGAAGAACTAGAAAAGGCTGTTGAAGACTGCTTTTCTTCACCTAGTTTTGCTTTCAATTTTAATGACTTAGTTCAATTTGCATCAATAAATAACTCTTATGTTTGCTCAAATGAAATCAACATGTTTTCATCTTGTCTTGAACCTAGTGAAACAATACTAACATTAAAAAAAGTTTTGGAAAGCGATAAAGAACTAATTTCTTTTGGCAACAAGTTTCATATGAATTTGTTTTCAAAACTTAACATAAAGCCAACCAATCCAATTTTTGATTTACAAATTGCACTTCACCTTATCAATGGTGGCATAACCCCAGCTGCTCCACAAATTTCAGCTTTTTTTGAGCATAAGAAAAGGGCTATACTTAAGCTAGAAGAATTTAAAATGACTAAGCTTTTCAATGAAGTTGAAATGCCACTTGTGTCAGTTCTTTTTGAAATGGAACAGAATGGTTGCAAAATGAATGAAGATACTTTAAGAAATCTTTCTTCAAATTTTGAAAGTACACTTAAAAAATTGCAAAATGAAATTTTTGTGTTAGCTGATCAAGAATTTAATATATCTTCTCCAAAACAAGTTTCTGACATTTTGTTTGATAAACTTCAAATTTCAACTGCTTTCAACAAAAAACGAAGTACTTCAATTGATTTTTTAACTGAAGTTCAAATGGTTCACCCAATTGTTCCACTGATTATTCGCTACAGGAAATTCTTTAAACTTAAAACAAGTTTTTTGGATTCACTAATTTCTATTTCAGAAAAAAACAATTCTCTTATTCACACTTGTTTCAATCAAACCTTGACAACAACTGGCAGACTTTCTAGCAGTGATCCAAATCTTCAGAACATTCCAACTCGTGATGATGAAGGAAAGGCAATCCGCTCCGCTTTTGTTTCTCGCTTTGAAAATGGAAGCATAATCACGGCTGATTACAATCAAATTGAGCTCAGAATTCTTGCTTCATTAAGCCAAGATGAAAACATGATTAATGCTTTTATAAACAAACAAGACATTCACCGTTCAACAGCAGCCAAAATTTTTGGTATTAGTCCTGAAGAAGTGTCATCAAAGCAAAGAAGAGATGCAAAAAGTGTTAATTTTGGAGTTGTTTATGGCATAAGTGATTATGGTTTGTCACAAAACATTGGTTGCAGTGTAAAGGTTGCAAAAGCTTTTATTGATCGCTATTTTGAAATATATCCAAATGTGAAACTATTTTTAAACAATTCAATTTCTCAAGCAAAAATCAATGGCTACACCACAACAATTTTTGGTAGACGCAGACAAATCCCTGAGCTTGCAAGCCCAAACAAAAATTTAATAAGCTTTGGAGAAAGAGTTGCAATGAACGCACCAATTCAAGGAAGTGCCGCTGACATTATTAAAGTTGCAATGATAAAAATTTCAAATGTACTAAAGGAAAAGAAACTAAAAAGTCTTCTTGTCTTACAAATTCATGATGAACTTTTGATTGACACTTACCCGGGGGAAGAAAAAATTGTTGAAAACATTCTAAAAGAAAACATGGAAAATGTTGCAAAATTACCTGTTGTTTTAAGTGTTGAAGTTGGTCAAGGCAAAAACTGGCTAGAAGCAAAATAAAATTTTCTTTATATATCAAAATTTTTATTAAAAATTATAAAAAAATATTGCTACAAATATTTTTAAAATTTTTGAATGATTATTAAAAACTAAACAAAAAAAATCTCTATGCTAGCTAACATAGAGATTTTTTAATTAAACTTTTTTGTTGTTTAACCAATATTTTTTAAAACTAATCTTTTGGAAATTTTACATTATAAAAAATTTTTAAAATTTCAAGTTAAACTTTAATTTTTTATTTCTTATTTTGAGTGTATTAATCTTATTTTGTTTTAGTGATGTCAACAATTTCTTCTGTTTTTTTGATAATAGTTAAGTCTTCAGCAATTTTGCTTTCCGCATTTTCTGCCATTTCAGTTTTAGTTGAATCAATCCACCACTTACCTTCTTTTGGATTGCTTACAATCCCAAGAACAACAAGGAGTGAACAAATAGCCATAACAATTTCTCCAAACACGCTGGCTGAAACAATTGGTTTTCCAAGTGCTGACAAAACGAGCTCAGCAATCAAAACAACAGCTGCTGACAAACTTGTCCAAAAGCCATAATTTTTAATTTTTTCTTTCCAATTCATTGTTTTTTCTCCTTTTTTAAGTTTTTTCTTAAAATAATTGTCGAAAACAACCAAATTAATTTTTAGGCAACAATTGTTTGCTTTTTCACAAGCTTCTTTGCTTTTTCTTCAGATTGTTTTTTTAATTCATTTTGAATTGTTTCAACAGATTTTTTTATGTCAGACACAACATCTAATTGACAAGAAAGTTTTTTGATTGTTTCAGTATATTTTTTTTCTCGATTAGCAGAGTCTTTAAGGGTGTATAACAAAAGGGCAACAAAAAGAGCTGCAAAAATTCCATTTGAAACAGCAAGATTTGCTATCTCTGTCCACATACTATTCTGACCTTGCTGAAATTGCAGCACGCAGTTTTGTGTAATATGAACCAAGATTGTTCTTGAGTTTATCATTTTGTTCAACAAAACTATATGCATTTGCTTTTGTCAAAGTATTTATGTAATCAAGTGCAATCTTAAATTTTTCTTCTTGTTTAATTTTTTCAAAAGCTACTGAATTTTCAGTGTAATCTTTGCTTAACTCATAGGCTTCTTTTTGTCTTTTTAAATTTTCTTTTTCTTGATTAAGAGCATACTCTGCTTCCTCTTGTTCAATTTGATTATTTAATTTTGTAACCTTGTCAACATTTTTTTGTACTTCCGAATTTAATGAAGCAATCTTGTCTGAAATTTTAACAGCATAGGCAATGTCAAAGGAGTTTAAAGCATTTTGCTTTTGAACTTCAAGAAGTAATTTTTGACTTGTTAAACTATTTAATGTGCTAGTTAGTTCTGAATCAATTTTTGAAAATTCTTCAAGCTTATTCTTGTCAAAAGCTTCCTTTTGACTAACAATAATTGTGCTGTTAGCTAGTCCATTTTTAACCAATTTGTTTGTTGCACTTTTCTTTGCAACTTCAAAATCATTAGCAAGTTCATTTTTTGTGTTTTCACCACTTGTTTTTACTTTGTTTTCTTTTTCAAGTATTGAGCTTAGAGAATCTTGATAAGAATTTTCTATTGAACTTTTGCCACTATCAAGATAATTTTTTAATGACTCTTTTGCTGTGTTTTCAATTTCAGAGTCAGTTGGTGCTGTATACTCATATTTTTTTAAATTTAAATCTGTGTTTAATGGAGTGTAATCCATCAATTTTGAAATATCATATTTTGAATCTATTTTTGTAAATTCTTCATAGATTGTTTTTGAAGCATCATCGTAACCTAACATTGTTTTTCCTCCTAATTTTAAAAAATCTTTAATTTTTTCTTTTGAAAACATTCTTTTTAGTTGTTCTCTTGTTGGAATGGTTGTCATAAAACCCCAAAAACAATTTGTGGTCTTGAAATTTTTGCATTAGCTAAACAAGAAATAAATGAAATTTGAACAATTTCACCTTTCATCTTTGGAAAAATTTTCGATGCACCATTTTTCCCTTTAACTGCAAAAGTTTTAACAATTCCATCACAATTCACTTCAACTGTTATGTCATATAATGATTGTACCAAAATTTCTTTAACAATTTTTTTTCTTGATGGAAACCCAAGATTGCTTTTTGGTGATCTCCAAACTTTTTTTAATGGTTCATCAAAAAGCATTCCGCCAGTTGTTATTTCACCGAGTTTTGAAGCATATTCGCCATTGAAACAAAGTGCAATTTTTGAAAGCGTTCCACACTGAAGTGCTGTCATGCCTGCAATGTCTACACCCCTAATCACTTCATATTCACCGCTATTTATATCTAAAACCAAAAGTGCATTATTTGTGTAACCATTTTCATATGACTCGCAACCAACAAGCATGTCATCTCCAAAATTCATTTTGCAAGCCAAATAATATTTTCCCTCTAGATATGCTGAACTTGTGGATTCATTTGTTATGCCACTAAAAAGTGATTCAATGCCAAGTGTAATTTTGTCTGCTGAAGTTCCATTGAAATAATGAAGCCCATCTCTTGCTAAAAACAAAATTTTATCTCCACAAATCGAAATTGAACCGCTTGAAATTTTTCCGCTAGAAGTAAACAACTGACTAACAGAGAAATTTGCTTGTTCACCATATGCACTTATTTTCGCAATTCCAAAATCCCTAAACACAAAAACATAATCCATAAATGAAATGACTTTTTGCATTAGTCCTCTTTCATCAACCATTTCAATGTAGCCCGCATCATCAAGTGAAATGTTCCAATTTGTTGGGTCAAGATCATCACTAAACCAAAGTCTATCAGGTTTAAGTGCATCAATGGCAAAAAGTCTTTCATAGTGAAGACAACAAGAGAGAATTCTTGGAGCATTTGGAAATGTTGGTTGAACTGTTGCGGTGTCTGGATACCAAACTGTTAAATCATCTTTTGGAGAAGCTAAAATCAAAATATCTTCACCATTTAATCGGTAGTTAATAACACTCGGAATGCTCTGAAACTCTTGAACAACAATGGGATCTAAATATTGTGAAATATCAAACAACTGGCAAGCTTTAAAAGCTTTTTCATCTGTTAGAACAATGAGCGAATCGCATCGTTCATTTGTTATATTAGAAAAAAATCTTAGTTGCCAAATACCCGTGAAACCTGATATTGTTTCATGAATAATTTTTCTTTCTCCAGTTGGACTAAATTTGTTCGGAAGATGCAAATCTCTGAATCCAATTCCACTGCATAAAGCCCCACTTTTAGAAGAATAGTTGAAAGCAAGTGAAGCCACTTTGTGTGGTAACAAATTTTCGTCAACTTCCGTATTCATTCCACTTGCAAAAGAAGTATAATCAATTGCTTTCATTGGAACTGACAAAACTTGAAGTCTTTTTTTGGGATAAATCATAGCCACCTCCTTCGTGGCATTTTTATTTCACTTGTTTTTCTGCAAGCGGTTTCTAATGAGCTTTTGAATCTATTTTCCCAAATTGCAGCTTCGTTAAATTCACTTGTAACAAACAAAAATTCAGTCGCAGTTCCATATGAAAGAATTCTTTCAGAAATTTTTCCATTTAGGTTTGATAAGGTGCTTGTTATGTCAATTTTTTCTGGTAAAACTGAATATGTTACTGTCAAAATTCCCTTGTCAGTTTCAACATTGTTTCCAACAAGTTTGAAGTTGTGACTAAGTCCTGATTCGTCTTCGATTTTTTTAATTTCCAACAAATTTGAACCTATCACGCTTGTTAAAAAGCTTCCAGACAAGGTTACAATTTCCTTTTCTTCAAGGATTGGCACATATTCAGTCGCAACCATGTTAAGCACATTGTTTAAACAGAAAACAAGCAAATCAATGTCTTTTTGTTCACTTGTGCTTGGAGTAACAGTTCCATAAAACACGGTAGTTTCCAAAAGTTCATCTTTTTGAAGAAGTGTTATTGTTTGTTTTAAAACACTTTTTACTTCCATTTTTTCTCCTTTTTTAAAAAATTTTTATATAATTTCTTCAAGAATAGCTTTTGCTTTTTCCAAGCTCTCTTTTTCTTTTCTTTTTTCTAGTTTCAAATTTGTTTCATCAATTTCTTTAATAATTTTTTCTTTGTTTTCAATTCTGGTTTTGTTAACGAGTGTAACAGTTCTTTCATCTAAAACCTCATATGGAATAGTTAAACATAGAGTAGAAAAATGCTGAGAAGAGTTGTGCACTTCCCATTTCATCTTTTTTTTGTTGTATAAAACAAAATAATCTTTTGAAATTTCTTTTAATCTTTTTTCAACAAAGAACACATCATCAACATGAAATGATTGCATTTTCTTCTTCCTTTTTCATCAAAAATTATAAATTTATTGAATTTTGATTTTAATAAATCTTTTTTTAAACTAGAAATTCTTATATTTAACAAAATAAATACTTTTTCTTAAAAATTTAGATTTTTAAGTCGAAAACATTAATATTTATTTTTTAATTTTGGCTTACAAAAATTTTTATATATTATTTTAAAATTATTTGGTTTTTTTATTGTTTTCAAAATTTAACAAAGAACGCCCTGCAATTTCTCTCACATAAAAGCGAGCCTTATGCAAGGCGTTTTTGTTAAACCATATTGAACTTATTTTAGTTATGCTACATTTTTTATTGCATTAATTTTTGTGTTTGAGTTATGCACCGGTTGTTGCAGCTACTATACCACTTATTTTTGCTTGTCCATTTGGGTGATCGCAAATAAGGTCGGCATACTTAACAAGAGTTGCTGAGTAGGTTGCGGTGTTAGCATTTTGTTTAATAATTCTGCCATCTTCACCCTCAAGCCACTTCCAATCGCAAAGCTGATGCATTGTGAAGTCTTTTGTGTTGAGAAGATACATTGCATCACTTTCAACAAATCTGTCAACAACAACTGGAATTCCATTGAAAGAAATTGCTTTGTGTCCACCCTCAAGATTCATAACATCAATATTTCTTCTGTATGATGCCAAATAATCTTGATACAATCTTCGTACACTAGCACTGCAAGTGATGAAATCAATTGTGCTTCCACTTTGTTCTTCCATTGTGTCAATTGCTTCTTGAATGAGTGAATCTGTAATCACACCAGCACTAGTTTTTGTGTATGGAGTCAACCATTTGTAATTTGCTCTAGTAAGCCCATAAAGACTTGTGCTAGAAGAAAATATTTTTCCAATACCTGTGATTTCAAGGTCCTTTGAATTTTGAACATAGATTGTGTCATCTTCAACGATAGTTCCAGAAAAACCTTCCAAAAAGAAAGTGTTGTCTGTTCTGTTTACATATGAAATTCTAAAGCCACTTGAAGCAGCAACTTTAACTCCACTTGAATAAACATCAACAATCATGCCTTCAATCAAATTTCTAACACTGTCAACTGTGATTTCATGAGTTGTTGCATCAACTGCGGAAACAGTTGCAAGAAGTCCTGAGCCATTGCCATATAACATTCTTCCAAAATTGAAAGTACTTGCCTTAATGAGTCCCTCCATTTCACTGTTTAAAAGGTTAACAAAAGCACCTGCACTGTTTGCTGAAGCTCTCATTGCCTTGTCAGAAATTTCAATTTTTCCATACAAGTTTTTAAGGTCTGTAACAAATTGAACATAATTGTTTTGAGCAGCAGTTGGAAGATTTCCAGTTTCTGTTCCTGCTCCAATGCCACCATTAATTCCAAATGGAGCAAGCTTGCGAATTTCTTTTCCCCAAACATCATTTGCGGATTGTTTAATTTTTGCAAGCAAAGGATTTGCGTTGATGTTAAGTTGATTTGCAACAACACCAAGATAAACCGTTTTTAGTGCACTGTCTGCACTTGTAAGCGAAACCATGTTTTTCTCCTTTTTAATTGATTTTTGATGATTTAAATGAGAAAAATGTCGGATTTGCCTAAATTAATACCTTGAAAAGAAAAATTACAAAAACATATTAGTAACAATTGCTTTTGCTTCTTGAAGTGTTTTTGCACTTGTCTGCGAAGCAAAACTTGTTGCACCTTTTGACAAACTTGAAATTAGATTAGGTGGTTTGTTTTCTTCAATTTCTTTAAGAAAAACCCCGAGTACTTTTTGTTTAACTTCATCAGAAGAATAAACATAATCATTTAAAAACTTTTCATCTTTTCCAAGATTTTCCGCACTCACAAAATTTTTTGAAGCAACAGTTGCCCACGCATTTTCCAAACAATTTTCATCACTATATTTTTGTGGATTTTTCATAATTTCTTCAGAAATTTGAGAAGCATAATTTTTGGCATCATTATTTTTACTAAGAAATGAAGCAACTTTTGTGTTCCATTCCTCTTTTTCAAATTGCGGTGCTTTTGGAATGTCATTTTCACTATTTTTTATTTCTTTTTCCATTGCATTATCGCTTTTGATTTTTTCCATTTCACTCAGTTTTTGGCATTTTTTTGTGAACTCCGACTGCAAATTGTTGTATGCATTCACAAGCGCTTCAGCTGTTTGAAATTTTCCATATGAGGAGTCTTTTGAAGAAGAATCAGTAACCAAAAAATTTTCTTCTGCACTCGCAGCAAGTACTTCATTCTTTTCTTCATCAGGTTGTTCCCCATTTGCAGGCCTTTGACTATCTAATTGATTTATAAATTCAGATTTATCCTTTTCAGGGATCTGTTCTTCATTTTCTTCCATTTTTCCTCCATTTTAAGTGTTTTCTTTGTTCGTAGAAATGTCTAATTGTGCCTCAGTTAAAGCAAGCCTTTTATGCATTCTTATATGATTAAGAACATTTTCCACAAGTTTTTTGTTGTTTTTAGATTTTTTTTCAAACTCGCTTCCAAGCATAAAAGCCGTATGTTCTGTTATATGAATTTTGTGATCATCAATTTCAAGCGGTTCAACATCATTTTCATTTTGTAAAAATTTCAAATTTTCTGAAGAAGCTTTTTTAACATTCAATTCATTGATATCTTGAGCATTTTCCCAAATGCCAAAACCTAAAAGGTCAAGAGCTTTCACTCTCATTCGATTGGACAATTTTCCGTTTTCATCATATAAAAGTCCAGCATTTAAAAGATCAAAAACCATAGTTCTTCTTTGTGCTAGTGTTTCACTAATTTCATTTTTTGTTTCAAAAACAATGTCATCACTAGATATATCACTTTGTGAAAAATAGAAAACTTCAACATCACCAGATTCATTCGATATTTTTGTTAGCCTTGGAATAATGGCAAACTGCTTGTATAATCTTAAAATATTTTGAGAAACAAGTTTGATTGCATTTCTGATGCTTTCAGCAGTGATTGTTATTCTTGTGTCATCTTGTTCAACAATGACTTGAAGCGCAGTGCCACTCATGTTTTGACTAGATACTGAACTTGAGCCTCGTGAAAGATCTGAAACTCCACTAATAAGCTGAAATTCTTCAAGTAGCCTTTGTTCTTCAGCCATAAAATCCGTTGGGACTCTTGCACTGCTCATTATGGTTGGTGGATTTGAACCCTGTCTATACACAAGCACTTTACCAGGGGAAAGCCCTTCATCTTCCAAATTTTCAATGTCAACTGAGCCATCTTCAACAGTCAAAATTCCCATGCTCACACGATTTAAAAATTCATGCTTGCGGTTTTTGACTGCGTTATAGGCTCTTTGAACAGGAATCATTCTTTCAATAACACTAGTGCCCCAAAAACAAGATGCATTATCTAAACAACTTTGACGAATAAATGGAAAACCCCTTTCACCGTCAGTAAGATTTTTGAAAGGCAAATCACCGTCATACAACAGTGTTTCGCCTGCAACAATTGTAAGTCTGCCATTAGGATTTGAGACACTAGGTTTTTCATATTTTTCAATCACAACGGCATAATTCTCTTTTGAAGCTGAAGCAACTTTGAAACACGAATTACTGTAACCAAGTCCGCCAATTGTTTGCACATTTTCTAGAGAAAAAACATTTATATTTTCTCCTTGAACAACTTTTCCCCAAATGCTTTTGATATCGCGAACTGAAATTGCCTTTGCATGAATTAAACTATCACAATCATCAAGAGTTTCACAACTTGTTGAATCAGGAAAAATTTCAAAAGGAGAACAAACAACAACATCAATATCACCACTATGTACATTGCTTGCATCATCAGTTGTTGCAATTGTTTTGCCCTTTGAACCCGACCAAACAACTTTGTAAAAACTTGTTCCGCAAACTTCACTCCATTTTGTTGCTCTTGAAATAATTTCTGAAATGTTGATTTTGTTGCAAATTGAGGAAAGTATTTTTTTTGAAAGTTTTGCTGTTTTCAAATCTTTTTCATCTGCTGAAGATGGCACAACTGACATTGTTGGACGAACTCTACTAAGTTTTGCATTTCTAACTTCCATAAGCGGAGCAATATGATTGTAAACTTCTCTCTCTTGCCAAAAATATTGTTTTGTGTAATCTTCGACTTCTCCATTCCCAGAAATTGAACAATATTGATTGCCCATCAAAAAGTTCATATTAAGTTGCCATTGAGCTTCAAATTGTTTTCTTTCCTGTTGCCTTTTTTTAAAATCTTTCACAACACTTTCCACAAGAAGAGCATCAGTTTCTTGTTTTTCTTTTGATTTTAAAAATTTTGAAATCATATTCATTTTTCTTCCCTTCTCTTTTCAATTTTTTTGAGTTTTTTAAGTGGATTTGGAATTGATTTTGGAACAATTTCTTTTGAAATTAATTCATACATACCTTTGATACAAGACGAGCAAAGATTGATTCCTTCACTTTTTTTGTCGCTTAAAACAAATGATGAACAAGCAAAGTTGTTGCAACCTTGCATATCACATTTGATTGAATGAAAAATATTTTGTTTTTCCATTATTTCTCCTATTATTTCTTAATTTTTTTGTCGAAAATCTTTAAATTATTTTTACTTTGTTAAAGTTCTTCAATTTCTTTTAGTAGTCTATTTTTTTCTTCTTCAAGTTCTTCATCGGACATTGTTTCAACATTTTTTAGTGAGGTTTCACAAAGAAGTTCAAAAAGGAGTTTTGCTGCCGAAGTGTCTGGCGGAATATCTTTTGTTTGAACTTTCTTTTTTGAAAGACTGACTTTTCCTTCATCATCAAAACCAAACTCTTCAACAATTTCTTTTGTTTGGTAACCAATTGCTTTTTTTAAAAGTGCATCAATCATTTGTTTTTGTTTTTCTTCAGCAGTTTTTGTATCTGAATTTTGGTTTTCTTTTTTTATAATCACAAATTCTTACCTCCAAAAATTTTAACCACCTTTCATCATCTCTCCTCCCAAAAGCCAATTTAAAAATAATTTTTTCGTTTAGAATTTTTATGTCGCATGCATTCTAAAACAACAAAATCAATCCTTTCAACAAAACATGACAAAACTACGATATTTTTTTCTTCTTAAAAAACTCAAAAAATTAATTATGTTTTAATTTACGAGCTTAAAAAAAACATAAAAAACTCATTATTTTTTTGTGGTAATCCAAAAATATATTAATGCAAAAAAACATACTCAAAGCTGGCATACGAATTTTTATCTGTGTTTTCTAAAAATGCTGAAATTTTTAAAAAAAAAGAACTTGCTCCACTAACATTTGGAAAACAAGTTCTTGCAAATATGTCTTATATTTTCTAATTAGTTTCAATCCCACAACTAGATAAGAGTGTTTTCTGATTAGAAATTGAAATTATTACGATAGTTTGAGCCACCCCTTTTCTTCTTTACAACAATTATAATAACAATTATCGCAAGAAGAAGTACTCCACCACCAATAATCAAGATTATTGTTAATGGATTATTTTCAACAACAATTTCTGGTGGTATAAATTTTGCATAGAGTGTATATTCAGTAGTTGTATATTCCATTATGTAATCAAGCTCAGTTGAAACAGGTTCAGCATCGTTTTCATTTATGAACCAGCCAACAAATGTGTATCCATCTTTTACTTCCAAAGAAACTTTTCCTTCAGCATTAAGAAGCATTTTTCCAACAAGAACTGTTTCTGATGGTTGTCCATCTCTAAATGAGAAAATGCCACCTTCGCCACCAATTTGAACAATGGTAAGGTTACAAATATTTTTTGTGAATCTTGCAACATAAGTTGCATTTTCGCCTTGCATTGTAACGGTTAGGGGTTCATTTGAATCACTAACAAGAACAAGTTCATAAGTTGGCTCAATTGGAGGTTCAGCACCTTCTTCAACAACAACTAAAACTGATTTAAACCACCCAACAAAAGCATAATCAGTTTTTGGCTCTGCAGTGAGAATAAAAGTTCTTAAATACGAAACATCATAATCTCTTTGAGAAAATTTATCACTATTATCAAATTTAATATAACCACCCAAAGCACCTTCAATGTCTTCTTCAACAGAAATACTCAAAGTGTAGTATGCAGGTGTGAATTCAACAGAATAAGAACCGCATGTGTTTGAATTTACAGAAATTGTAAAAGCATCATACACAATTTCGCCAATTGTCAAAGTTTCCCACACAATTGCATTTTGCAAAGTAACTCCGTCCAATTTAACATTTTTTCCATACGAATAATGCTCATCAACTTCAACATAAAATTGCACATTATCTTGGTAACGATATTTGCGTTCAACAATTTTGCTTTCAGGATCAAGATTTTCAACAAGTTCACCATCTTCATTGGCAAAAATCAATCTTCCTCCAACAACTTCTGTATTATTGGCAATTATTCCATAAGAACCAAAAGCCTGAAGAGTAGGAAACTCTGATTTTTCATTTATAACTTGATTCCAAACCGTATCAAAATCCCATGAATTCAAATATTCCCAATTTGATGAATTTGAATATGTTTCACTAGATTTGAAAAAATTTATATCTGTTTTTGTGACACAACTTTGTGGTGGAATCCAACCTGAAGGATATATTCCAAAAGCATTTATTCCATTATTAATTGTTAGATTGGAAAAATAATAACATTTTTTAAACGCAGATGGATTTGGAATGTCTGTAAGAGAATTGATTTCACCAACAATTCCACCAATTGAATAACTTACTCCACTAATTACATTTGCAGTAATGACACCTGCATTGAAAGAATCCACAACTGAAGTTGATGAAATTCCTTTGGCAAACCCTAAAAGTCCACCCATGCTAAATGTGTTACTTGTGCTTGCTCCAAGTGGAACAATTCCATTTATGCTTCCTGCAAAAAATGAATTATTGATAACAACATTAGACCCATAACCAACAAGTCCACCAATTTGCGTAACTTTTGTTTGAACAGATTTTTGAGTCGCTGATATTTCAGCAAAACTTTGACAAGCAAAAAATGAAGTTGTTGTTGCAAAACCAACAAGTCCTCCAACTGAGTAAGTAAGAATTGAATCGGATTTAATAAAACCACTAGTTTTAATAAATTTAATTTGAGCATTTTCTACTGAAGAAGCAAGCATTCCAATTGAAGTTCTTGTGCCTTCAATTGAATCAAGCCTTATGTTAACTTCAGAAATTTCAAAGTTTTCAATTTTAACTTTAGTGTCAAGATTTTTTACAACACCAAACAATCCACCATTATTTCCTTCAGTAACAACTATTCCAGAAATTGTGTAACCATTTCCATAAAACTTTCCGTTAAATGGACTTGAAGTAGTTCCAATTGGATTCCAAAGATAATTACTTAAATCAATGCTTGCTCCAAGCTTAAAAGTTTTTCCTGAAAAATCATCTGGAACAACATAGCCAGCCGTTTCCCCATTAAAAACATCAGCAAGGTAAGCAAGTTGCATTGGATTTGAAATTAAATATGCCGAATTTGTGTCATCAGCAATTTCATGTGGAATGAGTTCAATGTTTCCAGTGGCTACCCAACTTTCAGAAGGAATCCATCTTGTTACATTAGCAAGAACATTATCTTCTTCATCTCTAAGAAGTCCAAAAAAGAGCTCATATTTTGTTTCAACATTTCCTACAACAGCACTTCCTTCATAATATATGTTGGTAACTTTGTAGCCTGCATAATCAAAATTTCCTGAAAAACAATA